>SDBU01001842.1_pt1 | contig 29257 bp, 26 predicted proteins | sample 2277071 | NCBI WGS metagenome assembly SDBU01 (sample SAMN10397929, study PRJNA504765) | marine sediment metagenome | isolation source: marine sediment core GS08_GC12, 126 cmbsf | place: Arctic Ocean: Gakkel Ridge, Loki's castle | collected 2008 | reverse complement strand
GCCCGAGAATCTGGCGTACTCCGTACCAGAGATAGCGCCCTTATTTTTGCGACTGCCCCAGTCGTCCGAGGTTCCCTTGTAACCAGGAACGCCCTTGTCGTCCGAAAACAGTACACCATACTCATTCACGGCCCTGGCGCCCCACGCACCGGTGGAGCCTGCGCCCCTCATGCCACTCCCAATCTGATTCCGAGAAACCGCGTAGATCCATGGCGTAAACCACGGGTGGAATTCCTCCTCCTCGCCGCGGAGAGCTATCTCGATGACCTGGAGCTTCATACCTGCTCCAGCCAGCCCAGCGGCCACACAATTCCCAGTGTCCTGGGTATGTGTCGGGATAAGCTCCCACGGGAGTCGGTCAGTCTTGAAGAGCCTCCGTTCCAGTTCCCATGTGAACGGGCGATCCTTCAGTGCCGCCTTCAGCGGGGGAAGCTGGTCGGCAACCTCACTGAACTCATGGTAGCGAAGCGGCCCAAAGCCGCCGCCGGACTCATAGGACGCACGCTCCTCCATGCGCCGCGCTGCACACCACGCCTTCTTCTCCTCGTCAGGCCCGAGCCACCCACCTTCGTACACGTCCCCCTTGGGCCCCTGGTCTTTCCAGCCTTCCTTGAAGCTTTGGGGTTTCCGATCCTTTGGCCCCTGATCGTTCGTGGTCATGTCGGACACCCTCCTGGGCCGCAGTCGCCTTGCGTCGCCTCGATCCGGGCCGCCGGAGCCTTGACCTGCTCCAGGCCACTGGCTACGCCGATGTAGATCTTTCGGTACTGAGACAGCGACTTCAAGTCGCCCTTTTCTTCGAGCTTCACGCAAGCATCGGAAAATCGATTTGAGAACTCACTCCACTCAATTGCGTCGCGGCCGAGGGCCCTGGCGTTCGCTGCCCGCAGTTCAACACGGGCTTCCGCTGGATTCTTGATCCCGCCAGCGGCAATCTTGGCCGCGAGAGACCTTAGTTGCCCAGCGATGGCGTTGGCCTGTTCCACACGGGCGTCAGTGCTTATCGTGGATTCCACTGTCGCCTTTGCCCAGCGGCTCCACTCCTGATTAGGCTGCGGCTGAGGTTCCGGTGCCGGCGGATCGGGCTCAGGTGCAGGCGGAACGGGCGGAACGGGGGGGATCGGCACGTGGCCACGTACGCGTATCTCGTGCTTCGACAGTACAACGCCATCGACTGAGCTTGTGGCGAGGAGTACGGTGTATGTTCCTGGGCAATCAAAAACAAGGACGCATACCTTGCCGTCCTCCATGACTCTCTTCTTTGGGCAACTGGGAACCGTGTCCCAAATCCGGTACTTCGCAGATTTACCTGCGGCGAGCACAACGAGATCGGAGACGGAAGCTTCAGACGGCCCGACGATGTAGGTCGGGCCGGGCGGCTCCGGCTCGGGGCTAGGCTCAGGTTGAAGCTCCCTGTAGCTCGACCAGACGACGCCAGCCACAACCAAGCAGAACAGCGTGGCGGTGAACGCCCCAATCGCCCACGTTTTTTGCTTTTCGCTCATTGCCTACTCCTCTTTGCCGAATAGCCGAATGAACGTGACGACGGCCTGAATGATTGACAGGATAATCAGCGGATTGAAGCCGACATCCGCAGCAATGCGGGCGACAGCCGGCGGGCACACGGAGATAGATCGATACCCGTCTTTCGCCAGGAACAGAACGACAAAGACTCCATGGATGGCCTTCCACGCCTCGTCGTCGTTGAGGACGGCCTCAACAGCGGCAAGGGCTCTGTTATCGACAGTAGTATCTGTCTTCTCGGCGAACACACATAGCGCCTCCAGGACGTGCGTCAGATAGTCCCCGACCTCTTCGGAGTTCTTAATGTCCTTGGGGAGCCGAAGCAATTCGGAAATGGGAAGGGCACGAAGCAGAAACAGAATCTTCAATAAACTCATCGGCTGAACCTCCAGAAAACGGGGCTAGAAACAAATGCAACCTATCCATTATACTCTACCGCCGGCGATCTCAGTCCATTTTGACCGTCTCTATTCTGTTGTCTGGGTTTCGCAGGTTATATTCGTTCATTACGGCCTGAGCCTTCTTGAATTTCCCGCTTTTCCTAAGCCTTTTGATCCTTCTGCGGGTACCGGTCATGCTATCCGGGTAGGTGGCGGCACCGCCCCCAAGTCCGGCCCATGCGCCCACTCCGCCTGCGGCGGCAGCGCCATGCTCCCCCCAGGCCTCGTGTACGTCCCTCAGTACCATTGGGACCGGAGCAGTGGCAAGAGATTCCAGCTTGGTGATATCTTCTCCGACGGCCGTCTTGCCAGTTACCAGTTCACCGGTAATCGATACAACCGGCGACACCTTGAATGCAGCAAAGCGGCCCACTAGTTCAATGGGCGGGGTCGGGTCGTCAATGAACGCCGCCGAAGTTAATCTAGCAATCAAGCGGGCCGACTGCTGGAATCCGCCCCAGATATCTATGCGTGTGTTGCCGATTCGGATCTTTCCCCAATCCGGGTCTTCCATGTCCCACCACACAACCTCTAGTCCAGCGAAATCAGCCAGCGCTAGTACCATCATTCCAGTAGAAACTACCCTGACATAGTCCTTGGCTAATTGCTTGCGGACGCGAGGGTACTTCCAGTATTGGGCCAGCTTAAAGGGAGTCTGGACTCGCGAAACGGCGAATCTCGGAGAGAAGTAGATCACCTGGAGCGCGTCCCCGAATGCACCAAACTTTCCAAGGTTCCCGAGTCCAGTTGCGTTGTTGATGGAGTCTGCCATGGCTCCTAGCTCTTCGGAAGTAGCATTTGGGTTATTGGCCACGAAAAGATCGAACGCACTTGCGCGCATGAGATTCCCGATAGTGACCGCATGACGGCTGGAGGCTTTCATTATGACAGCAAATTGCTTCAGTACCGGAACCTTGGTGTTCTCTAATACCCTTGCACGAAAGACCTCAGAATGCCGCCTAACATCAGCCGATCCGGCATCTTGTATAGCGAGTCCAGATAGCTCGTACAGCGCAGCGTTTCCGGAATGCAACAGAGCGTTGTTGATTTGATCGGTGCTATATTCAGAAAAGAACGCCTTCATTGATGGACCGAAGGACTTTACAGCAAGAACTGGATGGGCCCAATTTATCCATAAGTTCTGCCGCATAGTGAATGAAATATCAGCCGTGGCCGCCATGGCCTTGAGTGTAAATGCTACCTCCTTCAGGACCTTCGGAGTCGTCCAAGGGGCGGCGTCCGCTGCCATGTTGTTGAATTCCCTCCGTAATTCAACCAGCCTAATCTGCTTGCGCTCCAGGACTGGATTAACCTTCCTTTTTGCTCGCTTCGGGGGCGGCATGAAGTCACCGGTCTTAATCTTCTCCTGAATCTCTTTAGTGGACTCGTCAACTCGCATTTCAGCGGTAACATCCTTAACTTGTTCTTGGATATCCTGGAGCTCCGGAGGAACTTCCCTTGGAGCCTTTTTGATCTTTGTCTGCCCGTTCTTGAGTCGGTCCTGTAGCATATTGAGCCTATTGATGGCCCGCTCCATTCTGGCAGCATCAGCATCAGATGCGTAATACAAAAGCCTTGCCTTGGTAAGCTTAGCCCGCAGCGCCTTCAGGTCTGCGTCTACGGGAGCGCGCCTCACTGTTGTCTTCACAGCTACGTTATTGGCGATCTGGTCTAGCTCAATGTGCATCTTAGCCATTGCCCGAAACGTAGCGGCCTGCCTATTCGCCCTGGCCCTAGCTTTGGCCACTGCCTTGGGCCGCCTGGCAACGAGAGCCCGATAGACTTCCTGGTCAGTGAGATTCAACTCAGACATATCAGCCTTGACTCTCTCTACGACCTCTACTAAGGTTCCTACGCCTTCCTTGGCATATGTGACGCCAAGGCGACCAATCAACCACAGGCCCTCGGCCGAGACGCCAGTGAGTTCATTGACGCGCAAGCCCAATTGACGAATCCTCTTCTTGACTGCCTCACGCTCAGTGATCGCCCTTGCCTTCATGGCCTTGCCTACGCTCTTCGGTCTATTCGCAAAAAGGACCTTCTCCGCTGTGACCTTGTCTGTCGCTATCGCTGCGATCTCCGCAGCTTCCTCTAGCTTCTTGGTTTCCGCTTCAAGTGCCAGGCCTTCCTCTGAGATACGATTCACCTTGCTTCGCTGCTCTTTATTCAGTTTTCCACCTGGCCCCACCGCCTTCTGGAGTTCCCCGAGCATACTGACGATGTCAAAGCTTTCGCGACTCAGCCGCATTCGCCGGATGGATAGCGCCCTGCCGGCCCCCCTTCCGGCGAGGATGTCGAGCTCAGTCAGCAGATCGAGGTCCTTGGTGATATTATCTATTCTGTCATTGGCCTGCGCCACGGCGGCTTCGTTCGCGGCTTCAGTGGCACTGTTCCGTTCAGCCTTAGTTGAGTCCAAATCGTTCAGTAATTTTCCGGTCTTCACTTGCGCCGCTGCGTACTCCCGGGCATCTATGATCCTGCCGGACTGAATGGCCTCACCAGCTACAACTAACGCATTTTCGTCGGCGCGCGAGGCGGCCACCTCTTCCATTACGCTGTCCCACGTCTGGGCCTTCTCGTCGGGGAGCGCCCGGATACCCAGTGTCTCGCGGATCTCAGCGATTCCAATCTTATTAGTGGCGTAGACCTTACTGTCCGCCTCAGTCACCTCAATCCTCCCGGGACCCGGCTCAGGGGCCTCGCTGACGGCCTCAGCCGCCAGAGGTAACTCTGAAGCCTGGACGGCCTCGGGGGCCTCCTGGGCGACCGTGGGCCCCGCGACAGGCGGCCGAGCGCCTTCCTGGATCTCGGGAGCCTGCTCAATTAGTGCAGTGACAGTCTTTGCCCATGCCTTCCGTTGAGCTCGGGACTCCCCTAATTTGGGGTCCATCTTCCAATCGGCCCATTGCTTTCGCGACGGGACCTTGCCTTCTTTGGCGTACTCCTCCATTTCAGTCGCGACCTCCGCAACCTTCCCTTTTTCGTACGCCTGACCGACGCCCTTCGCACCAGCAAACCCGACAGTCATTAAAGTCTGTACTGTCGTGTCGGCAACGGTACGTTGTAAGGACTCAGCCGAGAGCGCTTCCGGATCAACGCCAGAAACAGCCGCCGCGACATTATGCCCGATCTCAGTTACGAGCTCCTCCGGTAACTCTTGCGCAGCAGTCCATCCGAGTTGTTTCAGGCCAGCCTTGACTCCGACAGCCACACCCCTCTTGCCGCCTAAGAGAGACTCGATGCCGCCGAGGCCGACCTTCTGCATGACAGCGGCCGGTGCAGCTTCGATAACTCCTTGCGCAACTGCAAACCCGGCAAGTTCGGCTCCCCTGAGGCCGGCGTCCCGTCCCTCCGTTATCGCCTTATTTGATTCCTGGCCAGCCGCAGCAGCGATGGCTCCGTAAGGGCCGGCGACGGCGGCGGCTGGGGCCATTGTCGTCAGGGAGCGGCCCATGCCGCGGAGGCCGCGCTGAAGGATATCGGGAACCCAATCCTTGCTTTGTTGCTCGCTGATCGCCTGCTCAACGAAGTCAGAGAATCGGTTCATCCGATCGGCGTACTCACCCTTGCCTATCAGTCGTGCCGCAGGGGATACTATGTCGGCGCCAGCCTGGATAGCATACGCCTTCCATGCAGGAAGAATAGATCCCTCGACCTGCTCCACTGCGCGCTGTTGAAGGTATGCGTCCTCGGGACTTACCGGATCAGGCATACTGGCTTGAGACCTTCCGCTCACTAGATCATCCGCGAAACTAAGGAGCGACATATCCACTCCGCTCTTTTCGTCGCGACCCACCGGCCTGTAGAGTGACTTGCGGTTGTCATCTCTGCGTATGCCGTGCTGAGCGAGGAGATCGTAGTCGATTGGCACTATTATCTTCCTTTGTTTAAGTGCTCTCTTAGGATGCGGCGAGCCTCTTCTACCGCCAGCATCTTGTACTCAGGAACAGAACTCCTGCTTGACGACACCTCACGTAAGAATGCCTGGGCCATAGCGACACGATTAGGCATGCCAGATTCAGCCTTCGTAATGGCGATGCCCTTAGAAAGCTGATCGAATTGCTTCTTGGCTTCGGCATCCTGGGCGGGTTCCCCGGAGGGCCCCTGAGGCTGCGGCTGCCCGGGTGCGACTGCCTGCGGCTCCTGCGACTGCTGTTCCTGCTCTAGGCGAGAGTCGATTTCAGCTTGTCGTCTGCCGTCCTCTGCTGCCTTTTGTTCATCTATCCTACTCTGGTATTCTCGGAACTCCTGTATCTTCGCCTGGAGATCTTCCTCCCACAATCCAGGGAAATATCTACGGCTGCGTTCTTGTACCTGTTCCGGACTCAGGAGCTTTTTGACTTGCTTCTCGTCTATGTACGTCTCCGACGACCAATCAACTTCCGCGGCAGTCCTGGCATCTCTCTGGGCCTGATTTCTCTTTTGGTTAGCGAGCTCAAGGGCATGCTGTCGCGATCTTTCGAGTTCTTCCGGCATATCCTTGGGCGCAGTAATTGGCTGTAAGCTTCCATCTTCCTTTCTCGAAAACGTCCCTTTGCCTGGAATCTCGAATATCATTCCAGGCTGCTGGTCATCAGGGAAATTATTCTTCTTCGGCATCATCGAAGGCTCGATACCGGCTTCCTCAAGATCGAGTAATCGTATCGCAGCCTTCTTCTCTTCGAGGGAGAAGTTCATGTTCTTGCCGATGTCAACACGAGCCTGATTGAGACGCGCAATCCTGTGCCTCTGCTGAGTGGTGTAGATGAACTCCCACTTCTCGGCGGCCTGCCTCGCTCTTAGCCTGCCAATTTGCTGCTCTTGCGCAAACTGCTCCTGGAATCCGCCCCGCTGCGCCATCTGCATCGCCGGCCTGGATCTCACTCCCGTATCCGTAAGGGCCACTCCTGGAGTTGGCGGCCGTTGCTGTTGCCGCTGCGGAGGCGCAGATGCCCGGGCGAGAGCCGGAGCCAATGCCTGCATTGCTTCTGAAGATGGTCCGCGAGAAATTGTGACAGCCATTGCGTTCCTCCTATGAGAGCCTTAGTCCAGACAGGGCTTTCGATGTTCCTGCCAGCCCGCCGGAACTGCTGCCCATGATGGCCGATGCCAGAGACGCAATCAGACCCGACTCCGGGTATCTGTCTTCCTTGCGCTCCATGATGCCGAGTCGCTGATTAACGCCAGCAGCACGCATGCCGGAGAGGGTAGCCGTGCGCTCCCTGGTAATTCCAGTCTTCATGGCCGGTGCGACGGTAGTGCCAGCCATCCCCTTACGCCGAAGGCCCTGCATCATACTGGCCTCTCGGCCCTTGAATGCTTGCTTGATTCTAGCGTCTTCTCCTAGTTGGCTCAGACGAGAGAGCTTGAGCATCTGCTGGTATCTCGATTCATTCGCCTCCCTCGCTTCGCCATACGCCTTATTGTACGACTCAATGAGTCTCGGCATATACGCAGCAGCAGATGCAGCGGCCGTCTTGCCTTCTTCGTATTTCCTGGATTGAAGGGCTAGGCTTCCCATAGCCACTCTCGACCCGTCGTCGCCACCACCTTGACTGAATCCGCCTCCACCACTGCCACCACCACCGCCGCCACCCTGGAATTGCGCGTCAATCCTGGCGTCGCCTGCTGCGCTGAACGCATGAAACCTATCGGTGATTCCCTCCGTTGGAGATGTTGGAGTGAATGTATTCCCGCCTCCGCCCGGCACCATCGATCCACTGCCCCCGCCCATTCCCCCATACGTTGACTGCGGAAGGGCACCGCCTTGTCCGGCCATGGCAGCCGCAAGGCCACCGAAGCCGCCTTGGTTGGCTGCTTCCATGGTACCCAGAACACTGCCTTGCCAACCCGAGGCGCCACCGGGGAGATTCTGGCCCGTGCCTCCCGCCAGGTTCATTGTGTTGAGGGCTGACGGTGCTGAGCTATACTGTACCATGTCTTTTTCCTTTATATTATGGTGTACGCTTGATGATTTCCGAGGGTATTACCGACGGGGCTGAAGTTGGTGGTATTATTGTTTACTGTAGCTGTCTCCGCCCTGGTGAACGACTGACCGAAGCAATAGACTCCAATCCCGATATTGTATTGCGACTTTCCTGCGTAGAAATTATTCCAAGCGGCCCAGTCGGCCTCGATACCATATATGTTGTTTCCGCTTACTACAGACTGTTGTCCATCGAATTGGCCGGTTGAATTCCATATACCGCGACCCGATGAACCAGTGTTAACGCTCCGAAATGCCCAGCAAAGCCCATAGAGAATGCGTAAATTTGTCGTCGCAGCCTTTGACAGGCAAGCGTAGTTTAATCTCGCAACCCCCTGGTCTGTTACATAAACATTCAGACTGAAGTACGACACACCCAATGCGGTACCCCCGGTGACACCGGCCCGTGGATCTACGAGAATGCCATTCCCGCTTCCGTTTCCGGATAAGCATAGTTTGTCGATGAGTCCCAGTTTATCGGAGACAATGACGCCACCGACGCCGTTGTATTGGAGTATCGCCTTTAGGACTGTTACCGTGCCGGCTACGGCACCGGACGGCGCGCTGGTGTAACTGCTGGACGATGCAACGGTGATCCTCACATTTCCGCCGTCTACATTAGTAACTTTCCAGACGCCACACATTGTTATTGGCCTGGTTCCGCCGGCCATATTGTACGGGAAGATAACGAAATCGTCTACGGCGATATTTACTACACTGCTGACATTCACGATAATCGACCAGTTACCTGCCGAACCAGATGAACTCTGAACTGAGGTCATGGAGATGTCGTACGTATTTTCTCCGACGATATTGATCCTGTCGCCATTCGGATGATTCACCGTATCAGTCGCGGTGCGCGTATAAGTCCCGTCGCCAAACTGAATCGTCACAGTCGCGTCGGTGGCGATTGACTTGTCGGCCAGATACGACAATGCCTTACTGAGTGTCAGCCACGGGTCGCCACTGGAGCCATCGCCCGTCGTGTCGTTGCCGGTTGTTTCTAGGTAGATGGTCGTGTCGGAATCAATAAGCTCCAGCGTGTCGCAGCCCAGAGTGACGAAGTCTCCGCCGTCTGCGTAAGTAAGGGGAGCTTCAGTCCGCAGTACGCCATCGCTGGATGCTGCGCCGAGGTAGCCGGCTGTAGCAGCCGCATCAACCTTCAGTTTTTCGTCGGATGCACCGAGGGCCACCGAGAGCTCAGTGAGTGTGACTTTCCTATTTGCTCCAGCCGTAGCGTCGTAAAACGGTATCGTGTCGGCCGCTACAATCGCAGCCTCGCCAGTCAGGCCGTTGATATCGAGCACAAGGGTCCGGGTGGAGGCTATGGTTCCACCGCCCGAGAGGCCACTGCCGGCGGCTGTGGTGATCGACACCCCGGTATGGGCTACGTGTTCATCGCCGATGTAATTTGTAAGGGCGTCATGGTCAATGTCGGTTGTGAGATTGTGGGTATTCGAGAGGGAGTCATGGTTGATTTCTCCGTCATTAGTTGAGATTGTAACGAAGTTCCCGCCGTCAGTATAAGTGATCCCCGTACTGGCCCGCAATATGCCGTCATTGCTTGCTGCCCCAAGATAGTCTACTGTGGCGGCGGCATCGATCTTCGCTTTACCGATAATCGATACGAGTAAGTCTAAATCCCCGCCATCCAGGCGGATGTCTCTGCCGTCAATCGTGACACCGGGGTCCACTGCCAAATTGCCAGTGAGGTCCTTCGTACCGTCTTGCCTCAGAAAGATCGAATCGAGTATCTCGGTGCTCGTTGGAACCTGGGCATGAGAAGATGTTGTGCCTTCAACCGAGAGTGTCACGACTGCATTGCTTCCTGAAGCACCCACGTTCGCGAGGACCTTAAAGACATACCTGTCCGCGACGAGTATGTCAACATCCTCCGACAGCGTTGCGTGGATCTCGTACTGGGCGTCTATTCCCGTTATGAGGTCGCTCTCCTCGGAGGTGACCAGGAGCGTTTCGGTTGTATCGGCTTCCCTTCGGTACATCTCGAAGTGTATCCGCACTGGCTTAATGCCAGACTTCTGGGCATGAAAGTGCATACTGTAAATGCCATGCTCCATGTCAATCACGCCAGGCTCCCCGGAAACCGAAGCAAAATTCACAAGCGCGTAATCGTCGCCTTGCCCAAGTGAAGCCGAAACGAAGTCCGCCTGAGCCTCGCCGGTATTCTGATCCACCATGTCGTAGTAGATTCCGCCGATATCTGACGCAGTATCCGTCAAGAAATACTCCACTACGAATTGAACCGCAGAATCAACGTACTCCTTCGTGGCGAGATGATTCGAGTTCACCGGGTCGACGCCGACAACCACACCAGAGAAATCCCTTGAGCCGTCGGCCAGCATGAAGTCAGCTTCATCGCCCATATTGGCGATTGTGAACGCTTCTTCCAGGTCCTCGAATCTGATTTTATCAAATCGGCCAGTGCCGAATTCCCGGAAGCAGAACTCCGACAACCAGTAGCTACTGATTGCCTTGAAGTTTGCCGCCGAACTGATCCAGTACATATTATTGATATCGAACGCAAGCTGAATGTAGTCCCCGCCATCGACATAGGAGATCCCCTTGTCTATGCCATCAGTCCGAATGACTCCATCGGCGTAGCTGGCGCCTAGATAGCCTGCGGTAGCGGCGGCGTCGACCTTCACTTTCTCATCGAAGACAGTATGGGTATGCCCTGGATCGAGCCCACTCGTAACATTGGCGCCGACGATGGTTCCGCCGGTAATTGTGCCGGTGGTCAGCAGATCCTCGGTAGCGTCCGTCCAGTCAATGTACCTCTCATCCATGATTACGAAGGCCCTGCGGACTTCGTCCGGAACGTGCGTATTCGGAATTCTCATTGACTGACTCACTTGAATCGCTTCCTTCCGGAGTCACGCACCTCTGCGTCAATCGACTCAAGCGACCACTTACGGCCTGGCGTTCCGGTTAGCTTCAGTCTGAACACTTGTCCGCGGCCTGCAAGCCTTACCGAGGGACCAACCCCAGCAACAAAGGTCCCAGACGCTACAGACGCCGCATTTGCCGCCGCCTCGGCCGACAGCCCTGGGTGAACGGTACATGCTATATTGCCGCTGGCCTCTGCGGCTACCGGACTCAGTGACATAAGCGTCCCTACATTACCCTCGCTGGCCAACGGAATTGGGCCGATGTCAACGTACGAACTAAACAGAACCCCATCGTCATTGTCTGCCCACTTACTGAACTGTCTTATGAAACCATCGCGACTGCCGATAATTACGCCGACATCTTCGGACTTAATTCCGCTGCCGGTGCATATCGCAGTCGGCTCGACATCCGCATCAAACGACATCGGCCAATACGTCTTCGTCTTCCAGTCGAGCCAAAAATGCAGCCGCCCATCTGCATTGACCGACGTGAGAAAGATGTAGATTCCGTGCCTCTCGACATCGAACTCCATCGACACTGTCGTCTCGATTGGATTCACGTCTTTGAGCTCGTTGGGAATTCGACCGTCAGACAACGGTATCGGGCTTGCGTTTCCGCCAGGAGGCAGGACGTACACCCCGCCTGCCGACAAGAAAACTATCTCGCCGGTTGGTGTCGCACACCAAGCGTCTTTCCCGACTACACCAATGGCACGACTCAGAGTCACGAGATCGCCGCCAAAGGCCGGGTCGCCCCTCATCCGCAACAGACTCAGTCTTGTAGCTATCAGGAGGTAGTCTTCGCTGGATGGGATCAAGGCTGTGATTGCTTCCCCAGGAGTGCCGGCAATACTGCTCGTGCCGGACACTGCCGCCTCACTGTCCGTCTGCGAGTAGTCCCAATCGAGCTCATCACTTACCCTTGCCATGTACCAGACGTACGGAGCAGTCTCCGCGCCGGCAAGCACGACCCTGTCGAGGTAGTTTGTTATCAGTGGGCACCCAGTCGGCACCTGGCCAGCGGTTGCACGCATGAGATCCATCGTCTGGAAGTCTGTGTCTGGATTCCAGACCTTTGGGCCGCGCTCAATCCTGAATGAGCAATTTCCGTCGCCTGGGGGAGCGGTTAATGTCACCGCACCGGCTGCGACGCTGTCGATCTCGTAAGTCTGGTCAGTCACGGAACCCGTGCCATTTGAGATGACGACAACATCGTCGTCTGTGATGATTCCAAGCGTCGACCAATCGGTGTAGGTTGCTGAGTCCAGCGTACTGCCGCTGATTACTCCGTCGTCCCCAAGGGCTCGCAGGTCCCCGTAGTCGGCCACGTAGATCTTCTGCCCCGACTGCGTTGCAGCGAGAGGAACGTCGTCGCGCAGAGTCAAGTCGGTGACGGTTGACTCAGTCAGCCACCCGAATCGACTCTCGAAAAAGATCCTTCCGTCGGCCGAGCAGAGGACCATTGATCGCAATGGGGCCGCTGATTCAGTGGAGTAATACTGCACACGAAGGTAGTCACATAGGTTTCTCCCGCCTGCAACTGTCGTCTCCATTCCGAACCCGATTCGCAATCCGGAATGCGAATCAACCGCAGCCAAGGTGCGTAAGTTTCTATTGGCGAACATACATCCGACCTCGTCGTCAGTCACCTTGACCGTAAAGGTGCCGGGCACGGAATTGCCAATCGACCCAGACAGCATTGCCTCGGCTGTCGGAACTCCACCAGTGTATGACGTAACCGTCCCCGAGAAGGTCCCCTCGTCGTCTTCCATGACTAATTCGCAGACGACACCTTCGTCGGTTGGGTCCGGGCTGCTATTGTCCATCCTGACGTAGATCGTGTACTTTCCTCGGTACGAACCGTTATGCGGCACGAGAAACATATCCACGATATACGATCCGAGCTCTCCGCCCGGAGTCACGTCAATGGGCAGCGCATCCCGAACCATGGCTGCGTCACTGAGCGTGTCGTCGGTGTACGCGAGATCTCTATCAAGAGGCAGTATGGCGTCTGTAGCCCAAGATGGCTTAGACCAGACTGGAGAGATGACTCCGCCCTTGAAGTCGTCGATACTCGCCGTGAACGTGCCCGGAAAGCTGATGCTCGAATCTATCATCAACCGCCACGGCTCAAGGACGCCAGTGTTGCGAATACTACGAAGCATCCCCGGCCGGGAGCCGCCACGCTCCCGGCCTTCGATCTGAGCATACGGAACTACATTCAAACAGTCGACCGTTGTATACGGCTTCTGTTGGCGGTAAGATCTACTCCGATCAAGGCCGCCCAATGGGAAGCCAATACTCAGCCGTCGCTTCTTGGCCATCAGTTCACCTCTTCCGGCTCCTCGTAGTCGGCGATGTAGTCGCTGAAGAACGGCTCAAGGATTGCGAGGTCTCGCACAGTCAGTGTCTCGTCTTTTTCGTCCAGGGCTTCAACGACATCCTTGAGGTCAATGGCGATCTGTTCGACTGTTGACTCTTGAGACATGACCTCATTGAGTCGCTTGACATACTCCTTGAACTCCGGGGTGCCGGGCTCAACCCTGACATCTTCCCTATCCTTGGTGTCAGTGATATCGTGCAGCAGCGCCACTCGCTGCTTTTCGATGATGGCATGTTCATCGCCGATGACCTTAGTGTACTTCAGTACGGCGTAGGCGATCTTCGGTTTCATACTGATCGACGACAACTTTTGCCACGCCTCGACACTCTGAAAAATCGTTCCTAGCAACATGGTACTCTCTCCTGAAAAAGGAAAAACAGTAAACCTGGCGGCAGAGGGATGATCGACCCGCAACTGCCGCCAGGGAAAACTCAAGCTCACGGCGTATCGCTGTACAACTTAATGTACCTGGCTGCGGTGCCGATCACAACCTTGATTGCCCCGGCGGCCGAATCGCCAGCACCAGTGGCATCGTCCCAAGCGGTCACTTCATCATCAGGCAGCCGTAACACAGCAGTTGCCAGCAAGTTCGTACCAACGCCTGCATCAATCAGGTACCCGGCGGACTTAATTCCACCAGACATACTTGTCTCCATGCACCTGATAAACGAGTCGACCTGACGCCCGTTGCCGCCAACCGCCTGATTCTGGAGGAGGACTATTTCATCAGTTCCACTCATCGTCTCGTCGCCACGAGTATGGAGACGACAATGAAGCACAGTCTGCTGTGTAGAGACGGTCTGCGAAGCAGCGCTGTCGAGGTTGATGAGGATACCACGGATCGTTCCAATTACGTTCGTCCCCTTCGGAACCACCTCGAAGAACCCGGAGTTTACTGTCGTAGCATTCTTGCTGGCAACCACTTCGGCCTGTACGTGCAGGGTGTTGGCGCCATTCGACGTAGCCGAAGGATCGCAGACGGTCCTCAGGCGCATTCCGGTAAGCGTTCCGGAGGTCCCGGTGTTACGAAGATAGATGGCAAGACCACGAGCACCATCCGGCATCGCCAAGGCGCTTGTACCAATTCCGGAACCGACTCTCAGGACTACCCCATCAGTAGTGGTGCCGGGCGTCCAGCTTGAGAAATCAAGAGCACGCTCGTAGGTCCCGGTGACCTGAATCGCGTCGTCGGTCGTGACCCCGTCCAATACGATTGGACCCGTAGTGGAAGCAATCTTGTTAAAAAGGGATGAAGTAGCAGAGCCCTCGTTGACGTACACCGCTCCATTTGTGGTGTCCTGGAAGATACAACCGGGCTGGTAGCCGACTGACGCATCAGCCGGGACGGTATTGCCAGACACGATCAAGAGACCGACATCCTCTGTGTCCGGTTGATTTTTCCTCTGAAGAGATGAAATTCGTGCCTGCATGAGCCTGACTCCTGAGTGTTAATGGAAAATGAACGCGACTAGGACGCCGGCCACGGACCGGCAAACTGACCAGAGCGACACCTGATTCCTTCTGCGGTTTCGTAGCCGAGTACGGCGTTTCCTGCCGCAATAGCGTTGATGGCACCGCGAGCCTTGTCGCCGGTAATCTCAACCGTGGCGCCAGGCTCAAGACAGGCAACGCCCTGAAGTGTCACGGCATCCTCGCCGAAACCGAAGTACGTCGGGTGATTGCTTTGCAGTTGAATGAGGATATGATCGCGGTACTTGTCCGCGGCGACAACAGCCGCGCTTGCTCCGCCGCCTGACAATGTTTTCGTTCCAAGTGCCATCAGGCCCTCCTATTTCTTTTTATTGGGTTTAAGTGCTTCGCTCAATGGCCCCAGGAATCCCGGCGCCAGCCTCCCCCTGAGTGCCGCAGCCTTCTCACTTCTGATTTGCTGGGGCGTCTTCGGTGTCGGTGCCGCTGTCCTCTTCCTGTGAGCATCAAGCTGTGCCTGCGTCGTCGCAGGTCCGCCAGACGCACGGGCCACCGCCGCCGCTTTTCGGTCCGCATCGAGCTTTGCAATCTTCTCTCTACGAGTGAGGGGTTTCTTCTTCACAGCCTTATCCGTCGCAGGCTTCCCTCTGAGTTTCGCAAACGGACCAACTGTCGTTCTGTAAGCTGGCATCAAATATCACTTCCTTTGTACGATATGGGGTAACTTGAGCCGGTGTAGCCTCGCCGGAATGGCGAGTACGGATACAAAGCCTTATCATACGGATCGACGTGTCCCATTTGCCCGAAAATCAGCGCACCCGTCCTGCTGTCGCGAGCCACGGCATCCGCCAGCAGCATGTGGAACTGCTGCGTGTGCAAACCGACCTGTTCGTTCACGCGCTGCTCGGCGACGGCCAGGCAACTTTCGATGTAAAGCTCGGCGAGGTACATGCCGCCCAAGGGGTACTTCAGGGATGCCGTGAGCTTCCCGCTGTACGCCTCGTAGTTGGCGAACAGGACATACCCGGTATCGGGTGTCGGGTAGAACATGATCTCCTGGCGCTGGCCGTCCGTGTGTATCCCTGCCTTGTATCTCGTGGCGGCGTAAACCGGCGCGTTGGTGAACGTGCCACGAGCCCTCATGTTTAGTAACTCTTGCTCAGATACGATCGTGACTGGCGCCCGATACGAATCCGACGCATGCGTGAGTTGCCCAATCATCCGATGGAAGTCATCCGGGAGGTCGTAGTTCGGAGTCGACCTATTGATGAAGAACGTAATCCCTGTCGCGTCACCGGGGTCCGTGGTCAGCGTGATGTTTCCGCCGGAAACAGACGTAATTGCATACGCACCAGTCGTTGCATCGTCGTCCGTGGAGCCTGTAATGGTGACTGTATCGTCTGTGGTGATTCCGATTGTTTCCCAATTGGCGTACGTGGCGGACGTGAGCACCTGCGAAGACAGAACACCATCTGCCGCATTCGCCCCGAGGTAAAGCGTGTACGTGGGCCGCAGAAAGGACCACTCGTGGCCCGACTTCACGCCCTCGACTGCCGGAGGATAATACACTCGACGGACGCCGGATTGCACTACTGCCTCGACTTCCGTCGTGGGGTCCGGGTCTTGCGTGGCCCAATCAGCAAAGGCTGTTCCACCGCGGCCGTACCCAAGGAACGCACCCGTCTCTTCTTTTAAGTCGGAGAATGTGATACTCAGCGTGCTTTCGGACATAGCATCCCCGTAGTGTATCGGCAATAAAAAGCCGCTAGAGGTGGGAAGAGAGAACCACCCCTAGCGACCTGCCCCTTACCGCCTTTATCCAGGCGGCCTACTTCTATGATCCGGCGAGAACGGGAACGTCTTCCGTCTTGCCGTCAAGCGACCAGGCGCCGTCCCAACTGAACGTAGCCGTAGTGTTAACAACGGTTGCAGCGCCGGCGAACGTGACAGTATCGAGACTCACGTCATCGACATCGTCAGTCACGCCGGAGGTGATGGTAATCACAAGATCGTTCGTGGCGATCTCCGTGGTGATGACGCCGAACTTTTTCCGCGTCCCGACCTTGACGGCGTCCGCCAAGGTATAGGTGCAATCGCCAGCGCCGATAGTGGCACCAGTGACCAGCGTAGTTCCGTAGAACATCAGCGTGCCAATGGCATCGTTATCCACGATAGGAACAACCTCGACGCCGCCGGACGGACGACCCGTCTGGAGCTTCGCGTAACAAAGCTCGGCAGTGCTGGAGGCGTACGTCACGGTCTGAAGCACGTCAGCGGAACCCTCGCCCTCAAGGCCCTCGTAGCGGAACACGCCTTGATACGAAGAGGTCACGTCGAACGTGAGCGTCTCGACACCAATAACCGTATTGCCTGCGATCAGAATGTTGCAGTACGACCCCGGAAGGTAAATCTCAATCAGCGCCGGAGCACCAGTGCCACGACTCGCATCAGCCGCGAGAGCGCACTTAACGACGCCAGCGAAATACTGGGCGTTAAGGGAAGTCGGAAGCTCGACCCTGGACTGACGCCGCGCATCGCGAGCGGTCGCCGTTCCGGTGTCCCAGTTATAGCAGAGAGCCTGGCCCTCGCTGAGAGCGCCGACGCCCTCGAACCAAACCAACGCCGTAAAGGCGGGAGCCACCTTCTCATACGCATTCAGTGCGCGTGAAGTCATCTGAATATCCTCTCAAGAAAATGTGATGGTCTGTAAACAAACTTTCAGCGGACGCAGTCACTCCTACTTATAGATGACCGCTTGACGACGGAGGTTGGTGCAGATCATCTGCATCGTGCAGTCGAGATCTACCCGGCGGACGAGATGCTTATCCGGCACCATATACGGCTTGGTCAATTGGTTTTCCCAGCCGGCCAACACGCCAACCGCAAGCCATTTCCAGTCCAGCATGTAGACCGGGTCGCCGGAATCGGCGTCGAGGTACGGAACATACGTGATCGGAGTGCTCTTGAAATTGGTCCTTCCACCCTTGGAGTCCAGGTCGTTGCCGAGGTTCATGTTCTGAGCCTCAAGCAATTCCTCCATAATACCCAACACGTCGTCATTGGTGTAGACGCCGTTACGCATCCCACCGACAACGGGCTCCGAATGAGAAACCGGAGAGCGGAACTTCGTCTTGCGATGCGCCCGCCGCATTCGGCGAACGAGGTCTTCCTTGGAGATCTTGGCGTACTGCGAGCTCCAATTGGCCCATCGAGCATAGACCGAGGAATCAATGTTTCCGCGACCGTCACTAAACCCAGAGGGATTCTCACCATTGAATCCTTCGGACGCATTCCGAAGAATCCAATACAAAATACCGAAGGGAGTCTTTTTGTCAGCGCTTGACGCGGGCTTACCCCAGAGAATCCCTTCCATGAGCTCATACAGCGAGATCATCATTCCGGTATAGCGAGTTTTGACCAAATCAACAATCTGAACTCCGCCGCGTTGAAACGCCTTTTCGCGCTGGTCGTAGATGTAGCTCGCATTGATATGGCGCGGCTGAACAGTCCCTTTAATCATCGTGTCGGTCAAGCTGGACCCATCGGTCTCGAATAGGCCAACAGTCCGTGCGCTGTGATTGTGATCGATCTGGGCTTCCCACTCCCAGTCGTCGCCGCCGACGAAAGTCTTCTTGCGGTTCTTCCACATTTCTCGAACGGCGACGTGATCTTGAAGATCCGTCTGGAGATCCAAGAAGGCACCACGCTTGACGAGGTTCTGTTGAGTCAACAGAACAGCATCGTCAATATCGGCATACTGAATAGTCATGTAACACTGCCCCTAAAATCGCAGAGTATCCGTCAGAGACCAAATTTGTCCTTCAGGAGATCTGCTGTTTCTTGTTCTGGAGAGATCTTGGAGCCCCCCCTGGCCGAGCTTCCACGCTGGATATGTTGGCCAGATCGAGCACCAAGCTCATCCGATAACTTACGCTTCTCAATAGCCGCGTATTCGTCCGCGAGAACGAACCTTGCCGCATCGCTGAAAACCTCCTCGCGAGGCGGCGGAGTCAACCCCTGGGCTTCATAGCCCGAGAACCGAATCGTCATCTCCTGCGCAATCGCTTCCCTTTTTGCGTACTGCGCACTTCCCTGCGGAACGGAACGAACTCCGCCCTCCCCAAGAGTTTCCTTGAATTCTTCTCCAAGGCCGGCAACGGAGTCGTCAAAGAACTTCTCAACATCCTGGCCATTCGCTGCCGTCGCCATCCCGGCAGCCCTCGTTTGCTCGGCACGAATTCCATTGAGCTCTTCCTGTTGCGCCTTGGCGTGGTTTATGAGCTTCCCGAACAGGTCGATAGCTTCCTTGCCGTAAACCTCCGGATCGAGATCCGGCAAGCTGTCGAGCAGATTCTCCTGCTCTTCATCCTCTTTCTTCACCTCAACTACTGGAGCTTGCTCCGCAGCCGGGGCATTATCGCTGAGCGATTGCAGAAATCCGCCGAGTGCGCTGTCGTCGGTGAATCCCTGTGCCTCGGTGAGCGTGAGGCCCATGGAGACGGCACGAGCCAAGAGCCCGCTGTCTAGCGTTGCTTCTCCGGCGGCGTCTCCACTTTCACCGTCACCGTCACTTGTACTACCGTCTGCACCGCTACGTTCACCGTCGTCCCCGGCGGAAGCTTCTCCTTCATCCTCCCCGCCGCTCTCCTTATCGCCCTCTCTATCGCCCACATCATCTTTCTGAATCTGGTTCTCTTCTCCGTCTCCGGCATCGCTCTCCCCTTCTTTTTTCTCCTCGACCTCCATTGAAGTAATGGCGTCATCGATCTCTTTGCCGATGTCTGTTTCTTGTTCTTCCGACATTTTTCTCTCTCTGGGTTAAATTAGCTCTTATCCGCGAACCCACGGATCTTCAGCGCCTTCTTGCGGTGTGCGGCCGAGGTGTACACTGGATCGCCGTCTTTCACTTCTGTTGGGCAGCCACGCTTTCCCAGGTGCTCACTAAGTTCTGCTCCTTGATCTGCATGGACACCAGAAGCAACGCACGTCATCGGCCAAGGGCGACTCGGGCGGTCGCTGCTACTCTTGACGAAGCTCATGGTGCCAGAGAGTTCAGTTCTGTAGTCGCGATAGTACGTTTTGGTTCCAGTAGTCGATGGAAGCACAATCTCGCCAGGTGCTTTTCCACGAGCGCAATCTACTTCTGCCCGCTCACCGTCATTCGCCTTGTAGCAGTACGTCGGCATCGCTTCTCTCTCCAGTATGTTCCCTAGCAACAGCCGTCGTCGCAGTCCTTATCGTCGCAATCGTCCGGACAACCGTTGTCGCAATCGTCTGCGTCGCAGTCGGGCACACACTCGGCGACTTTCTCGTCGCAGGGCTCGGGGCAGTCACAGTCAGCGGGAGTGTCAGTCTTCACTTTTTCGTCACACATGGTTCAATCCTCTCGATTCAATGAAACGCTTGATTTCAACTATACCCATTATCCGTTACAAATAGAAAAGCCACGCAGAGAATTAACCCGTGAAGGTTAAATTCTCTGCGTGGCTTGAGTTACGCCAAGCAGTAAGGTCGGCTTTTATCCGCCGGACTCAGTCGGAGTGCCGCCTTTCAACCCGCCAGTAAGAGCCTGCTGGAGGATCTTGTTGCTTATGGAGCCCGCTCCCTGAGGCTTCGTGACATGCTGGTACACGCCGCCATTCGGCGAGGATTGAGGAGGAGGCGGAGCGTTGGCGCCGGCCTGCTCGGACGGCTCGATAAAGATCACGAGATCCTCGCCCTCCGGGAATCCAGTGTACTTGGCCGCGGCCTTGATAATCTTCTGAACATCAATGCTTCCACCTTGAGCCTGGATGGCTGGCATCAACGGAAGAACGAACTCATTCAAGAATGTCCGGAGCCGAGCTAGCCTTGACGAAGGGCTATCATCCTGTAAGCTGTAGATGTCGATCTTCAGATCGTACAACTGCAACTTACCCTTCTTGTCTTTCTTGCCCCACGGAACATTGATGCTGATGTCCGTACCGGGAATCTTCTTGATGAGTTCCCGGTGAAGGACTGGATCGTTCCACTCGTAAAACGCGAATGTACGAAACAGCTTTTCGGAGAACATGACCACGCTGTCGGCCATCTGCTTTAGCTGTGCAGTCGCCGCTTCTGTGAGCAACCTGTCTTGCCCGAGAGTCTCGGTCTGCGCCCCCAGGCCGCCCATGGCGTCAATGTTGCCTCCGAAGTACGAGAACAGATCTTTGCAGACCATGGAGAACGCAAGAGTCGATTGGTCGACGCCACCGGCCGTCAGCCTCTTGGGCTCCCTGCCTGTGTATCTAATCCCGTCACCGTCGCTTGCTTGCTTGAAGGCTTCGGCACCCTCGTCGTCTCCACCAGAGAAGCCGAGGACTGTCTTCTGGCTGTCTGCCTGATTGCCGAGCTTGCGCCATAGCGCGTTCGACAAGTCGTGCAGGTCTCTCCAGGAAGACACCGGCGGAAGCGGAAGGACGTTGCCGGGCACGAGATCGTAACCAAGAATCAGGTACGGGCCGTTCTCTGGCCCCTCCCATTCGATTTCCTTAAAGACACGCTTCGACTTGATTCCATACGTTACCATCCTGTTTTCACTCTGAACCCACACATCGCGGACCCAAATCTTCTTCTTTAGCGGCACCAGGGTATCACTAACTCCGACTGAGGTGGCCGTCTCCTGATTGGTGTCGGGCTGCATTACAACGTAATCGTCGTGCTTTAATCCAGACTTGTTTTTGAAGTAGTCGGATTCCATAACGTCATCGTAGTCCAACCAGTAGTTATTACCGATAAACTGAATGACCTCGGGATGCTTGGCGCTCATGTCAATAATGAGATCGTCGATTGTTATAACATCAGCAAACTGCCTGCCATACTCGTGGCCAAGCTGCGTTCCGACCTTGTGCAGCCCAACCTTGAGAACACCGACCGAGAAGAGGGACTCGATGACAAGCCGTAGCATCGTCTCTTGGAGGTTGATCTCCTCGGGGATCTTGTTAACCGCCAACTCAAACGCGGCAGCCGTGGGCTTATAGTAATCCTCTGTGACCGAAATCAGCGCCCTCGGGGCCCTTGGAGCCAGCATTCTTGTGTAGACATTCACGGCAAGCTTGATGTAAGGAACCGGCGACCTCTTGGCTGTCCCGTTGTCGACGGCATGGAATCCTACGAACTCCTTGACGGCCTCTATCCTCTTCCTTCGCGGCTTGAGTAGCTGCTGATTGGACCATTCAATACTCTCGTCAAGTTTCTCGATGTACCTGGCGTCAAAGATTTTGTTAGCCTTAGCCATTACCATCCGTCTCCCAGTTCTCTATTTGGTTTACGATTCATCTCTGCCCTTTGCTTCATGCGCCACGCCAGAGAGCCCACGGGAACGCTTGGCTTCTCTGGAGGCTTCGGCTTGCCCTTCCGTGACTTCATTCCCTTCCATGCCAGTGCGTCCGCCATAACGCGATCTCCGTGATTGGATTTAGCTCCAGTTGGATCATCCTTGTCTTCCGCCTTACTATGGGACACGCCACCAGCAGGATTGAAGACATACTCCAGGCACTCTTCGAGTGCGATCTTCGACCTATTGACGCACTCAAACTTTTCGACAGCAGCCCTGTATTCGCCCAAGAGAGACAGTTTTGTCTCCTTCGTAGAAGCCCACCCAGGCAGGTCGGTAACTTCCTCGGACAGCTTGTTTTCTTTTACCCGCAAGTAGATATTCCCGTACCTTAGGTCACACATTCTGCTGTAAAACTGTTGGCCTGGTCCGTTGATCTCCCAGACAACCATCGGGTTCCGCAGTGCTCCGTCGCCGGGAATCTTAATCTTCATCCACTTGCAGATGGCAACCGCCTGTCTGGCGAGCTCCTCTGGCCTTATGTACGGATTCGCATATTCCAAGAGCTTTTCGTTCGTGGCAACATCATAGACGGAGATAGTTGAGTTCGATGCTCCAGTCCCGGCAGACACATCGACGCCCATTACAAGCCTGTGGTCAGTTTGGAATCCTCCATCCCCATCAAGTAAGAACCACAACTTCAGCCGGCCGCTATCGGACTCACGGAACCCAGAGGGATCTGCGGTAACGATGTCGTAGTCGAGATCACCAATCGAGATAGGGGGCTTTGCAAAACGCCTGACTGCCTCAGTGATCGAAGAGGCATTGAAGTATTGATGCCCGGAACCCCGGTAATCAATATCCAACTCCTGGGCAATCTCCCTGATAGAAACGGTTCGGTCGCACTCTCCGTCGTACCATGGAGAACGGACCTTTCCGTCGAGGATGGGGCGATAGATATCTGGATATCCCTTGAAATCCAAGATCTTCAATTCGCCCTTTTCATCGGTCGTGTATAGCCCGCGCCCCTTGTCCGGGTGCTCGCTCCAGTGCCAGCGGAGTTTTTTGATATTTGTCTCACGCATGTCAAAAAAAGCATTCCCGACGCCCTCGGGAGTTGAATTAAAGATACGACATTTTGTTGCATCTCTTGTGGCCCTTAGAGCGCTATGGCCTTGCTCCACGGCAGCAAATTCATCCAGCAGGATTGCGGTACGCCTATCGCCGCGAGCAACACGGCCAGTGGTTGACTCGCCGTCGATGACGCTCTTTAACTCCGGATTGAGCATGTGCATCTTGGCCCGATGCAAACTGCGAACGTAACCCTCCGGCATGAGCCACTCCGGAAAATTGTCGTGAATGAAGTCGATCTTCTGGAATAGCGCCTTCGGATTATCTTTCTTGTCGACGTAGTCTTCCACACGAGACACCAAAAGAAACGACAAGAGCTTACGCCAGTGCCATGCCCACTCGAAAGCGGCACAGAGAACCCACGAGGCGCCCATGTCCCTTGACTTCTCAATCAGTAGGTCTTCGTTGTTGATCGCCCTGATGACATCCAATAAGCCTTCACGCTGGAACGGATACAGGATAAACGGAAGCTTGGCGAACGGCTCGCACCTCGGATCGTAGGTATAGACGAAACCGTTGATGTAGAAGACGGGGTCAGCTGAACAGGCCTCTCTGATGACCTCGGCATAAGACGGATCTTCAATGACGCGCCGATAGACCTTGGCTCGCCACTGAAGATTCTTCACGAGATCGAGTGGAATGTGATGACAAAAAGGAGTGGAAACCTTCATAGCTTTATCTCTGGTTGGTATGCTCCAGGATGATGCTGTCGATGTCCTTCTCGGTCGGACGCTTTATGCTCGTATCAAATAGCCACCGAACTCCAATCTCGTCAGCCCACACGAGTATCGATCGAGCCGGCACAATCCAATGGAAGTTGTCGCCGCCCAGTAGACCAAGCGTAATCATTCCGATGTAGCGGCCGTCAGACTTCAGAGCAATCATTCCACCACTTGATCCGCCGAGTGCAGCCGTGTCAGTCTGGTCGAAAACTCCATACTCAGATCCTCCGCCAAAACCCGGTATGAGGACTCCAATTCGGCTAATGATCCCACCAGTGAGCGTACACGTTCCACCAGTTTTAATGCCGCCTGGCGCGCCACAATGATAGATCTCAGTCCCAGCAGCAGGGATCGTTCCGCCGACATAAAATCGAGCCCCAACAGAAGTGAAATCTCCACGTCTAACTCGCATAAGAGCGATGTCTCGCCGCTTGTCAACGCTGATGATTTTAGCGTCGTATTTAATTTCGCCAACTGCTCGACCAGCGATGACAGTCTCTTGGATGATTGAGGCGTCGTCATATCGGATCAACTTCCTTTCTTTGCCATCGGGATCGATGATGTCGTTGACTCTTCGCAGCCCAGTGATGACGTGGTTCGCAGTGAGGACCCATGCGGACTGCTCGCCCTCGATCAGAGTCAGGAAGATCGTGCCGGACCCTTGTGGGCCGCCGGCCAGTACGTTCACGGAGACGCGCTGGAGATCCGGGCCGACTGGGTTCGGGACATCGGCGCCGTGTGCGCTCTTCACGAGCGAACCAACTACCGCAGCGGCGAAAAACAGCACGACGCCAAAAATGACGCCCATGAAGATACTTTCCCAGTCTCGGTTAGCCTTGCGATTCTTCATCTTTTTCTCCTATACGGTGGTTTTCTCTAGGTACGCTTCCCGTGAGACTTCCATCCCCTTGAACCTAGCTTCGATAGCCTCGGTGTAAAGGGGTTCATCCAAATCGAAAGTGCAATGAGCATTCACTCCTCCAAGCCATGTATCCAACCTCCAGAATAGCGGATCGCCATGCTTCGGGTGACTGTAATCGTTAGGCCCTTGCCTGAATAGCCACTCTACGCTGCCGCTGACCCTATTGGGGCGACTGATGTTTTCCTTTCCCCATTTTTCAGTAGCCAGTAATCTGATTGACTTCACAGCACTAATGTAAGTAGCCTTACTCATGTCTCTTCTTATCCTTGGTTGGGGTTTTTCGGCATGGATAACGTCTGAACTTATCTTCCAGAGCGAAGGTCAGCGAGCTCCCGCAGGTACTTAATCATGGCGTTGCACTTCCTGACTTCACTGTCCATTTGGCTACGCTCTCGGTGCGCCTTGTTCTCCCTGGTGTTGCTCGCGCTGAGCCACTTCTTGTAATCCCTCAGCCTCTTCTTCAGTTCCTTGTTCTTTCTCTTCAGTGAAGTCTTCATCTTCTTCTCCTGGGTTTGGTTCTTCGAGCATGGATAGCATTTCGTCGATCTCTTCGATCCTTCGCTTTCCTGCGTTACGGGATTTCTTTCTTTCGTCTAGCTCTGAGTCTCCTTTCGATTCGATTTGATTGAACTTACTGAGAAAGTCTTTCGGCTCCGCACACGCCTGCTGGTACAGGTAGTACGCCGCGTCGTTCGGGACGACGGCGGGCTCCTCATTCGTCCTCAGGTATCGGCCAGCCATGGCGATTGCCCACTGGAGATTCTCTCGATGCGTTTGCTCCTTCTCTTCATTCTTGATGTCAGTTATTTCCAGGTCGTCTGACACCAGACTCGGATGCGAGTCGGGGTTCGGGTCAAATGCCGACACGTCGTACTCGCGAAACAACCTCTTCAGGCACTTGTGATCCTTCGCAGCCTGCACGGTGGCCTGGAGGATGCCGTACTTAGAACGATCCATCAGGGCCGATACGCGAGCCTCGAACCTCTCGTACTCCTTTTTCACGCCGCCATCATGGCGCCACAACATGGAGCGGCACCGACTCCTGAATTCCTGCACCTGCTTCTTCTTTGGCGAGTCACTCATCGATTCTATACCCGGGCGTTTGTGCCAACTCCCTCTCGGTCGGCTGGCGTCGATTCGTTACCTCCCACCGCCTGTATGTTGGTTGCGGCCCCCACCCGCGATCGGTGCATATCTTTGGGGACAGACACCAGCCGTAGCTGTCCGCAGTATGCCGAAGGCGTTTGAGCTTCTCGCTAATCACCAGGCCTCTTAGGCCAACTATGAATAACGTAGTGAGGCTAACCGCATTCGAGACATACAGTACAACGATGCGCAGCAAGTATTCGTTCATCGCGCCCCCTCGGGACCGGGGAGGTCGTGAGTTTCTTCTTCGTTGACTAAGGATTCGATTTTCCTAAGCACGGTGAGCTTCTCGTTCAGCCTGGAGTAGTCCCTTTGCAGTATGGAAATCGTCTGCTCCTGGGCGGTGATTGTCCTATTGGCTCCGGCTCCACAGAGTCTCAGTATTGCCGCTTCCTGGACTGCTGCGTCGCGCTGGGACTGAAGCCGCTCGATCTCCACGGTGCAATTGGAGTGATTACTCATGTACCTCAAATTGGGATCGGCCAGCTTTAATTTCAAGGCGCGAATTTTCTCAAGAAGTTCGTCTCTGTTTCCGTCCTTTTCCAGGGTGTTGAGTGCTCCCCTAAGCCCGACATTTTCCTTGCTGAGCGTAATGACATTCTCTTTGTGGGCCTCTGCGGTACCTGCGTAGCCGGCCGCCTTCGTGGCAAGATCGCTGTTGTTTCTGATTAAGCGCACAATTCGACTTTCGAGGCTGGTGCGATCCACTGATCGATCCCTGATTACTTTCTTCAGGCTCTCGATCTCGCGCCGGTACTCGCCACTCTCTGAGGAATTCCTGAGGCGCAGTAAGTTACCCTCAGCCTTCTCTCTCCGCCGAATCTCGCTGTGAGACAACTTCGCAGTCCTGGTGAGTTCTTCTCCCTGCCTGAAGATTGTGTTGTCGAGGATCTGAATGTCTCTATAGGAATTTCTATTTGCTTCCTCGGAGAAATTCAGCTTCCCTTGTATTTCATTTAGTTCCTTCCTGAACTTATCGCAGACACCCTCAGCCTTCTCTTTTAATTTGGCCTGAGCCATAACGCGACCCTGGCAAATCTTGAGTTCGTCCTCGGGCGTAATCTCCAGGGATTTCTGCATTTCTTCGTGGCGTTTGTCTTTCTCCGCAATTACCTCCTGGAGGACCTTGATGTCCGCGTTTAACCCGCAAATCTCAATCGCCTTTTTGTTATTCAGGCACCGGAGACGTTCGTTGTCGTCTTCCGTTGTCTTGGCTTTTTGCATGTCGATCTGGCGGCCCAGGATCTTATCGAGCTCCTCTTCTTGGCGAGCGCATCGGTCCGTGAGGTCGTTGTTATCGTCCGTGAGCCTGGAGACCCTACGATTAAGGTCAGTCACGCTTTCTAAGCCGTTGTCTCTCCATCCCTTCATTAGGTCATACTTTTCCTGCGAATCATCTAGCTCCCCCTCAAGTTCCGCAATCTTCTTTTCGGCAAGCACGAGCCTGCCGGGCGCCAGGTGGTCAAGGTTATCTTTTCGTCCAAAAATCATACTCTTCTCCTCGATTGAATGTGTCTCTCTATTGTAGCACAAAAATCATCAAACCAGAATCAGAAGTCGCCGGCCAGGAGTTGCTCCGCGGTCCTACTCATGAAGACAGCCACTCCATTAAGTTGAACGCGATAAGCTCGGTACTTCTCTTCTCGCTCTCTGGCGATCGTGAGGTAATCCATCCTGTGGCGCTCAATCTGACTAACGATTGCCTGCGACGGGAACCCGCAAGCCACCGCGGCCTCCTTTTGTGTGCAGCTATGATTTCTTCGAGCCATCGCAAATGTCTCGCCGAACGTGTCGCGGCGGGGCCGTTCCACCAGTGGAACGCAAAACCGGGGGTCACCAGCAACGGGGTCTCTGATCTCTATGGCCGGCGTATCCTGCGGGCCTGTGTCTGGCTTTCCGTTAGTGAGATCGATCGGCGTTCCCGCCGGCGGTGCGTCGCCGTGAGGATCAAGGCCCCCTAGTGCTTCTAGGTTGCCTGAGAATTGCTCTGTAGCTGGATTCTGGAAAATCTCCGGCGCCGCAGGAACTCCGCCTTCGTCATGCAGCTTCTCCGACATACTGGGCCGCCGGATTATCGTGACTTTCTTGTCCATAAATTCTGCGTGCTGCTGATCTTGCTCGGCCGGGGTCATCGCCTCAGGAGCCCGGAAGACGCCGTCAGGATCACAGGGCCTATTTGCGGCGTTGACATCTGGCTCCGGCTCTGGCGGAGGGTCCACTTGGAAAGGCCGAGCATCATCCATCGGATCGGGCGTAGGCTGATTCAGAGACTCATCCGGCTCTACTGTATCCGGTAATGGGTCTGGCAGCGGCTTACGAATCGACATTGGTGTGGCAGGTTCCTGGGGCGGCCGCTCCCACGGCTTTATTGGCTCCAGCGGCACAAGTGGCGTCGACTCGTTGACTTGATCGGGTGTCGGGAACTCGTGACTCATTCGACTCTCCTCTGATTCGGTTCGGGGTCTTCAATACCTATCCATTATACCATAGCTCGAAGTGCAATATCATCGAATTGACCGGATGTTCACGAAATCTGTTTCGTCGACATCCGTCCGACGCTGTCCGCCGGCTGTCGAATCCGCCTCTCTGCCCTCATGGAAGGGAGCTAAGGGGGGAACCAGGAGCAACGAGGCAGCATCTCCATGGAGTTACACATGCGCACAAGGCCGACCAATCGGCAGCCCAAATGAGGAGAGGTCGGCTACCTCGGAGGGTCGGTAAGATCACGTCGGATCTGGGTCAGGCTCTCGCCTTAAGTTTCCCCCACCTTTGATTTCGGCTGTTTTATGCGGTATCCTGTGTTGAATAACCGGGGCCCGGAAGTGTCTGTCCTGCGCCGGTGCGCCGCTTAGAGGTACAAAGGGAAAACCGGTTAATACGGGGGGGAAAGTAAAGAGATATCGAGAGTAGGGGCAGAACAGTTGGACACTTAGCTTCTTAGATCTCTCTCTCTCTCTCTCTCTCTCTCTCTTTTTCACTATAGAAATAGTAAATCCCCCATTTTCCTCACCCCCCAAAGGTGGCATCAAGTGTCCTACTAAAATGTCCGTTTTTCAGAAAGGACGGTTGACACATACTTTATGGAATATAAAACATTCCAAGTCTCGTGTCGTTCCCCTCTTTTGGAACTGTCCCAAGTGTCTCGTGGTGCTCCGATTTTCTCTTGGCTCTTTGTGCGAGGTAACCGCGGCGGAACCTGAGCGGACCGGGAGGGCGGGAAAAAACTAAAAGAAGCAATGGGGCCCCCCGGGAAGAAGTTGACACACGAAAACCCCTAGGAAACAAGGCCTTTGTGTGTGCGTGCCTATGCGCCTGGCACGAGTGTCTCGTTCGGGCCAGGCTATATAGTGGTGTGTACCCTCCCCCTACCCCTATATAGCCGGGCCCGAACGA
>SDBU01001841.1_pt1 | contig 29258 bp, 25 predicted proteins | sample 2277071 | NCBI WGS metagenome assembly SDBU01 (sample SAMN10397929, study PRJNA504765) | marine sediment metagenome | isolation source: marine sediment core GS08_GC12, 126 cmbsf | place: Arctic Ocean: Gakkel Ridge, Loki's castle | collected 2008 | reverse complement strand
GTCTATTCAGCTGGTGAGAAGGTATCTAAAGTTTTTCGATTAGTAAACAATGTACCTCGGAAAGATACCAGACTTGAACCCCAGCAACCCGATGACAAAATATTTGATGTAGAAAAAGGACAACGGACTCCCTAAAAATACAACAGGAGTCCTGAATAATTTACAGCCACCCACCCTTGGGAGGGGGGACAGATCAATAAATAAGGCTGTTTCGTAGGCTTACGGTTCCAGAGACCGCTGTCCTACCGCTAGACGAACCCCCAAAGATTATGGTCGCATTTTATCATGGCTGGTTGTGAACGTCAAATAAGTTGCATATCAGGCCAATCGTCCTTGATACTAATCTTCGAGATTGAATTTTGGGCCCCGAATAGCTATACTTAGTGGATATAATTATCGTCGATAGGTAAAAACAGAGATAGAATTTCAGCTTTATAGTAATTACCTGATCTAAAGTTTTCAGGAGTGAGAAGATAATGAATAAAAGTGAACCAAGCTCGTCAACCGATTTTATCCGCACAATCATCAACGAGGATATGAGCACGGATAAGTATGGTGGTCGTGTCCATACCCGCTTCCCACCCGAGCCGAATGGTTATTTACATATCGGACATGCGAAATCGATTTGCCTCAATTTTGGCGTTGCTGCCGAATATGGTGGGATCAGTAATTTGCGTTTTGATGACACCAACCCCAGTAAAGAAGAGACCGAATATGTGGAATCGATCCAGGAGGACGTTTCCTGGTTGGGATTTGATTGGGAAGATCGTCTGTTTTACGCCTCCGATTACTTCGATCAACTTTATGAATATGCTGTGCAATTAATCAAAAAAAGCAAGGCATACGTCTGTGATTTGAGCTCAGATGAGATTCGTGCCTACCGGGGAACACTTACTGAACCGGGCAAGAACAGCCCTTATCGAGACCGATCGGTCGAGGAGAACCTGGATCTCTTCGAGCGGATGCGGGCAGGTGAGTTCCCTGATGGCGCGCGGACACTGCGTGCCAGGATTGACATGGCGTCGCCGAATATCACTATGCGTGATCCTGTGCTCTACCGAATTATGAATGTCCTTCACCACAGAACAGGCGACGAGTGGGTGATTTACCCCACCTATGATTTCACACATTGCCTATCGGATTCGATCGAGGGGATTACCCATTCGCTCTGCACCCTTGAATTCGAGAATAATCGTCCCTTGTATAATTGGGTGCTTGATCAGCTGCAGGTTTACCATCCACAGCAGATCGAATTCGCGCGGCTCAATCTCAGCTACACAGTGCTCAGTAAGCGAAAACTGCTCCAGTTGGTGGAGGAGGGGATCGTTGATGGCTGGGATGACCCCAGGATGCCAACATTATCCGGATTGCGCCGCCGGGGGTACACACCACAAGCGATCCGCGATTTTTGTAATCACATCGGGGTTTCTAAGACCAACAGCATTATCGATCTTGCCTTACTCGAGCATTTCATTCGCAAGGATTTGAACCAGCGCGCGCCGCGTGTGCTAGGTGTCTTACGCCCATTACGAGTCGTGATCACCAACTATCCTGAAGGCCAGGTTGAAGAACTGGAGGCAGTCAACAACCCTGAAGATGAGACTATGGGCACGCGTAAGGTGCCTTTCTCAAGAGTGTTGTATATCGAGCAGGATGATTTTCGCGAAGTACCCCCACCAAAATACCGCCGTTTGATTCCTGGACGGGAAATTCGCTTGCGGTATGGGTATTTCATCACTTGTGTAGATGTTGTCAAGGATGAGAAGACTGGTGAAATCGTCGAGCTGCACTGCACCTATGACCCTGAGACCAGAGGTGGCAGTGCACCAGATGGGAGAAAAGTTAAGGCTACTTTGCACTGGGTATCAGCTGCACATGCGATCGAGGTCGAAACCCATCTCTACGACCGTTTATTCTTGGCAAATAATCCGGATGATGTGGAGGAGGGTTTGGATTTCAAATCGAATTTGAATCCCAATTCTTTAGAAATCCTGAAAGGGTGTTTTGTGGAGCAAAGCCTGGCGGATGCAGTCCCAGGAACCATCTACCAGTTTGAGAGACAGGGTTATTTCGTTGTCGATCCCATCGCTTCACAAAATGGAAAACTGGTTTTCAATCGGACGATATCGCTGCGTGATTCCTGGGCGAAGATAGCAAAAAAGAATCTGAATTGAGCTGTTCAATAATCAGCCTAAATCATCCTCTATCGTGCTTAGCGTTTCCACTGCCTGGTGAATACGCTCGAGAACGGTTTCTTTCCCGATGACCGCCATGGTTTCAAAAAGTGGGGGGCTAACGGTTCGACCAGTCACCGCGACGCGTAAAATCCCAAAGAGCTGTCCAGCTTTTAATCCAAGCTCCTCTGCAAGGGATCGCATCGCTTCTTCAGCAGTTTCCTGGTTGATTACCGGTAAATCTTCCAGGATTTGATATGCGCGTTGGGCTGCATTCGCTGACTCTGCGGGGGTCATTTTCTTTCCCACCAGATCATCGGGCTTGGGATAAACTTCATCTTCAAAGAAAAAGCCTCCCATTTTTGGTGCATCATCTAAGGTAACGATCCGCTTCTGAATGAGAGGGGTAACCATCAAGAGTTTGTCATCCTCGACATCATCCCCCGTACTTTGGAAGAAAGGTTTGATACGATCTGCCAGATCTGAAACGGGGAGATTGCGGATATGCAATCCATTGAAGTGGTCGAGTTTGGAGAAATTAATCGCTGCGGGTGACGGGTTAAGCCGGTCTATGTTGAACTTTTCAACCAGGTCATCCAGGGTAAAAAACTCGGTATGATCGTCGTAACTCCAACCCATCAGAGCAGTCCAATTCAATACCCCTTCTGGAAGATACCCCAGAGACCGTAAGTCGGTGAGGTAAATTGAGAAGCCATCTTTCATCAATTGGGTGGAATCACGCTTGCTCATTTTCCCCTTACCGCTAGGTTTTAGAAATAAGGAAAGGTGGATCCAGTCCGGTTCACCCCATCCGAAGGCGCGAATGATATGGGCATGGAGAGGAAATGTCGGTAACCATTCGGAACCACGAATGACATGTGTGATGTTCATCAGGTGATCGTCAACCATGGCTGCCAGGTGGTAGAGTGCCAACCCATCGGATTTTACGATGATGTAATCGTCAATGTTGTGGTTTTCAACTGTGATCTCGCCGCGTAATCGATCACTTACCGTAATAGATCCATCCTGGGGGGTTTTAAAGCGGATAACGTGTGATTCTCCATCATTTACTCGCTGTGCAGATTCACTTGGGGAGAGCAGACGACAAGTCCCATCATAATGGGAAGGATCTCTACGTTTCTGCTGCTCCTGGCGCACACGAGCGAGACGTTCTGGTGAGCAGAAGCAATAATAGGCATGACCCATCTCGATAAGCTGCCTGGCGTGCTGCAGGTATATATCTTTGCGTTGGGATTGGTGATAGGGTGTATGGGGCCCTCCGATATCTGGGCCTTCATCCCATTGTATTCCCAGCCAGTGCAAGCTGTCGATGAGTTCTTGTTCTGATTCCGCGTTATATCTTTTACGATCCGTATCCTCGATGCGCAGGATAAATTGACCACCAGTTTGGCGGGCAAGCAGGTAATTATACAGAGCTGTGCGACCACTGCCCAAATGTGTTCTTCCAGTGGGCGAGGGAGCAAAACGAACACGAACTGGTGTAATGGTGTTTTGGTTCATAGATCTCCTAGATGATTTGACAAACCAAAGAGGACAGTTTTGTTTGGTTTTTCAGAATTATACAGACTTTTGTCGGAGGATTACACTTTGAACCAGCCCAAGGCCTAAAAGTAGGGATAGCATCGCACTACCCCCATAGCTGATAAAGGGTAAGGGCAATCCAGTCGCTGGCATCAGGCGTAAATTTACCCCAATATTAACCATTGCCTGAAATGCCACCAAAGTAGCAACACCATAACAGATTAATGCGCCGTATGTATCGCGAGCAAGCCGGGCAGCCCGTAAAATGCGATATATCACGAATAACAACAAGCCAATGATCAGGACAGTCCCAATGAAACCGAACTCCTCAGCCATTGCAGAGAAAATAAAATCTGAATGGCGAACTTTCAAGAAGCGCAGCTGTACCTGAGTTCCGAGGTTATAGCCCTTTCCAAACCAGCCCCCTGAACCAATACTGATCAAGGCTTGTTGGATATTATAGATGTCTCCAAACCTTGCACTCGGGTCTGGGAAGAGAAAATCAAGGATGCGATTTTTTTGGTAATCAACCAGTAATGGATATCCGATGATTGGTATAACTATACCCACTCCAGCAAATGCAGCCAGCATTTTCAGATTGAGGCCGCTTGCCCACAATAGCGTAAACCAAATTACCAAAATGACTAAAGAAGTGCCCAGATTGGGTTGCAGAATAATCCACAGGACGACTCCGAAGGTCAGTAGTAAGCTTCGAAAGATGATGCGGGGGTCATTTACTCGCCCCATATTACGAGAGAAGAACTCAGCCAGGGCAAGGATGATAATGATTTTGGCTAGCTCGGAAGGTTGGATGTCGAAGTAGGTGGTTTCAAACCAGCGGGCTGATCCGAATACTGCCTCACCAACCACGTAGAGCACACCCAGAAGCCCAGCCATACCATAATAGAGAATTCGGTTGATCGAAGCCCATAAGCGATAATCTATGGCGGTGGTGATCAAAATGACGCCAAAGCCAATAATCACAAATATGGCTTGGCGTTGATCATATCCGGCCAATGTGATATTTCCGGCAATGGCAGAGCGGATCATGGCAATGCTGAAAATACTTAATATTGCTGCTGCCCCGAGAAGCCAGAAATCGAAATGTCGCCAAGTGGTTCTTGCATCACTCATACGTTCCTTCGACTGCGCCTCCTGCCTGATGGGTTAATTGGGATGTCCGCGATCAAGCGTTGCTGGCGACCATCCTGGGTCATTTCAATTTGAACTGCATCAGGGTCGATGTCGACGTGCCTGGAAATAACATCGATTAATTCATCTTTCAGAGTTTCTAATGTGCCTGGATTCATGTCGATGCGGTCATGGATTAATACTAATTTCAGGCGATCCTTGGCCTGTTTAGCACTGCGTTTTTCTCTTCCCAGGATCCGATCGAAGAAGGTGCTCATCTCAATCACCTCCTGAGCGTATCATGCGGGAGATGCGGCCAAAAAAGCCATCCCCATCCTCAAGATTAAGGAAGGGAACATTTTGCCCCTCAAGCCTAGAGGCGATGTTCCGGAACGCTTGACCAGCTTTGCTTCTCCCATCGAGGACGATGGGAACACCGCGGTTCGTACTTAAGATCACTTGTTCATCTTCTGGCACGATGCCAATCAGTTCTATGGCTAAGAGCTCAATGACGTCATCAGGTGAGAGCATATCCTCTCGTTTGACCATTTCGGGTTTGAGCCGGTTTAAAACCAACCGGAGAGGACCTTTTTCCTCTGCTTCGACTAAGCCGATGATGCGGTCAGCATCGCGGACTGCGGAGATCTCTGGATTAGTGATCACCACGACCATATCCGCTGGTGCGATGGCGTTGCGAAAACCGCGTTCGATGCCAGCCGGTGAGTCGATTAATACCCAATCGCATTCTGTTCTTAGCTCATCGATCAGTCTTACCATGTCACTGGGGGAAACAGCGGTCTTATCCCGTGTTTGAGCAGCAGGGATTAGGAAGAGATTTGGTAATCTCTTATCCCGGATCATAGCCTGGCGTAACCGGCAGCGACCTTCGACCACGTCAACCAGATCATAGACTATGCGATTTTCAAGTCCAAGGACCACATCTAGATTGCGTAATCCAATGTCCGCATCAATACAGACAACCCTGGCGCCGTCAAAAGCCAATGCCGTGGCGATATTTGCGGTGGCGGTTGTTTTTCCTACCCCACCTTTCCCGGAGGTAATCGTGATCACTTTTTTTGTCATTTATCATCCCCAAAATCTATTAATAAGTTATTCCTGGTTATTGTTCGCTCAGTTCGCTTTTGACTGCCAGGGGACTGCTACAACCTGTCCATCAACAACGCGTGCCACCTCAGGCTGCGGTTCTCCACGTCGCTTGGGAGTGGTTGCGATGTGGTCAGCGATGCGCAACTGGGTTGGTGCAAGGTCCAAGGCGCAAACGACAGCCTCCTGGTTCCCTTCAGCTCCGGCGTGGACCATTCCCCTCAGGCGGCCCCATACCACAATATCCCCTCCCGCAACAATCTCGCTTCCAGGATTTATATCACCAATAACAACTACATGTCCGAAATGCTGGATACTGTATCCAGAACGTAAAGTGCGGCGCACAAGCACGGCTTCTTCACCGGTCAGGGTAGTATCAATCGTGTGGATGGTTCGCTCTGGGCTGGGTTTATTAATCCTTGTTGCCAATCCAAGTAATTGCGCATTTTGTTGAGTGACTTGGGAGTTGCTGAGGACTGCCCATAGAGCGAGGCCATCATCGGTGAGCATATCCTGCAGCTGCCCTAATTCGGCGGCATGGATGACATGGTTCCCAACATCCAAGATCAGTCTTCCACCTCGCAGAAATTCGGATTGCTCCTTGATTTGCTCCTGTAATGCGGCTTTCGCTTCGGGCCAATCATCATTGTAAACAGTGATCAACAACCCTTCGCGGATGCCCTTGATTTGCACCTTGGCGTGATCATCCATAGTTTTATCAGGCTGAGGTCGGACCAAATAAATTCAATGATTATCCGAACCAAAAATGAAATTAGAATTGATTATAGCATGAACTCTTAGGGATTATGAGCAGCGGTATCCCCAGCTTTTATCTCGAAATAGGCCTCTAAAAACTGGCGTACGATCGGCCCTGCAACCGTTGCCCCTTCACCACCATTATAGACAAAAGCTATCACCGCGATTTCAGGGTCTTCGTACGGGGCATAGGCAGTGGTCCAGGCGTGAGTTGGCCAGTTCCCGGGGATGCACAAATTCTTCTCATTTGTGTACTTGTCGCAATACTCAGCCGTTCCGGTTTTACCAGCGACTGAGATATTGACATTCTCGAATTCATCAGCTAGGGTGCCAATCAGGACCGCCTGGCGCATACCTTCTTGAACCTTTTCAATCACCCAAGGTTCCACGGTTTTCTTCTCGCCGGTGAGCTTGCTTTCGCATCCCCCAGGGCTGCTCGGATCGTCGAATGTATCGATCATGGGGTCACTGGTGATGTCCCAAACCGAATCTGGAACGAAAGACTTAATGATATTGCCATCACTATCCAGGATTTCTCGCAGAATAGTTGGGCGCATTAAATCACCATCATTGGCGATCGTTGATGCAGAGAGCAATACCTGGAGCGGCGTGGCGATGATAAATCCCTGGCCCACACTGGCGATATAAGTATCTCCAGTAGACCAGTTTTCTCCCTGGTTGATGCGCTTCCAGGTCGGATCGGGGATGAGACCATCCTCTACCAAAGGTAATTCGATTCCAGGGAAATTACCGTAACCGAGCGCGCGCGCGTAAGTGCCTAACCGACAGATACCCAAGCCTTCGGGAATTTCATCCTCAAAACCGCCTCCCAGTTTGTAGAAGTAAACATTGCTGGAATTAGCCAGACCATTGACGAAGTCAATTTCGCCAAAACCGGCCTCGTTCCAATCGACAAACTCACGCGAACGCGGATTGAGTTCATTCGCTGAAAATTTTTCTTCGATAACAATCTTGGGTGGTGCTTTAATTATCTGTTCCGGCGTGACAACCCCTTCATTGAGAGCCCCCACTGCGGTGACCAGCTTGAATACAGATCCGGCCGGCAGCTCGTCGCCTACTGCATGATTGAGCATCGGATTGAGAGGGTCTTCCGAGAGCTGCTCGAAATAGTATTGAGGGATAACTCTTGCCATGCGGTTATTCTCATAGCTCGGATAGGAAACCATCGCCAGAACCTCTCCGGTTTTGGGGTTCAAGGCGATTACCACACCACTGTTCATACGCATCTCGCCGTACCAAGCGTTCCATTCGTCGATTTCCCGTACTAATATCGATTCGGCGGCGCTCTGTAAGCGTGAATCAATCGTCAGGCGCAGATTGAATCCAGGTGTGGGATCAACTGGAGGGACAATATTGCGCAGTACTTGCCCTCCGACATCAACTTCGACCAATCGTTCGCCATTACGTCCACTCAAGATACTTTGGAAATATCGCTCAACACCCGCGTATCCGACTTTATCGCGGTTAGGGACAAAATTTCGCTGGCGATAATATTCTTCTTCTTCCGCAGAAATTGGGCCAAGGAAACCAATAATTCCAGCTGTGAGAGATCCAGTGGGATAATCCCTGACTGATTCAATCTCGATATCAACGCCAGGTAAATCTACCGCCTCTTCCTTAATAATCATTGCAGTTGTGCGGTCGATATTGCATTTGATTCTGACTGGAGTGTAGGGGGCAGTGGTCTCACCGTATTCGACAATTTGGGTGATGCCATGTTCAGATCGGCAGGGGACATAGGGGTTTTCATTAGATACTTCATTCAGATTGATCGGCACATTGATCATCTCACTAATCTGGCGGAAGATCTCCTGGATTGCCCCTAAGTCGTCAGGGAGATCAGATGGAATGATGACAACATTATAGGAAGGGATATTTCGCGCTAAGATGTAATCATTCCGGTCAAAGATAATCCCACGTTGTGTAGGCAGGTTGATCTCACTGATCCGGTTTTCTTCTGCCTGGGCGACCCATTCAGGGCTTTCAAGAACCTGTAAGGTGAATAAACGTCCCAAGTAGATCAGAAAAACAGCGATGATGGCGATTCCAAATACGACTATCCGCCAGAGCTGCACGTTGTTCGTGAGATTCGCATTACTGTTCATATAATATTTGCAACACCCAAGTCATTTATACCAGTTATTTACAGTTGCCAGAATTAATTTATCCACAATGATATATGGGTCAAATTTCAATTGCTTCCGGATACAACCAGTTGGCTAAATCGCCGATCAAAGCATAAACAGGCACTGCGAGCAGCAAATTTAGCAGGGCGCTGGGGATAGTGATCAGGTAAAATGCCTCGATCAAAGGGATCGGTGTGCCATTTATTACCAAAGCAGCAACCGAGATTGCGTGGATGATCAGTGTTGCAAACACAGTTGCCGTGATCATTGCTAACAGCGGTCGTTGCCAGAATATCCGCCGCAAGTATATCGCCAAACCAGTGATCAAAACATAGGCGGGGATTATCGCCAGGGGTGGGACAGCGGTTGCCAAACTGGTCAGCAAGCCAGCGATGATGCCCCAATGCCAGGCAGTTGTTACTCTTTCCTGAACCGCCCAGGCAACAACGATTAACAGGACTAGATCGACTGTCCCATGCAGCAAGTGCACTTGGCTGAAAACAGCCGATTGGACGATCACCATCAAGGCCAGGATCGGAATTGCCAGGAAGATAGCCATTCTACACCATCATGAATTTATCAAAGTGTGCATTCACCGGATTCTAATGATTCCTGAACCTATCATCTTATGGAGTGCCAGGTGTGGGGATGAGCGGGGCAATATTTACTGGTCTAAAGTTGACGATCACCAGCACGATCTCGAGTTGGGAGAAATCTACAACGGGTTCCACAGTTGCGGTCTGAAAGAGTTCGACTGGTCTTTGGCGCACACCGCTGACCTGCCCGATTAACATATCTGGGGGAAAATTACCACCTAAGCCTGAGGTTAGGACAAGGTCTCCGGTTTGAATATTGGCATCCTGGGGAATAGCTTCTACGGTAATATCGCCGGTGATGGAACCCTGGAGAAATCCTTCGGCTCCTGAAGGTTGAATACGGACATTTATTGCGGTATCGGGATCGGTAATCAGCTGGACCCGGGCTCCATCTGCGGTGACCGCAGCTACCCGTCCTACCAAACCCTGGGAGGAGACTATTGGCATTCCACGTCGCAAACCATCATCAGAACCGCGGTTGATAATTACGTAGTGCAAGAAAGGGCTGATATCACGACCGATCACCGCGGCAGTAATGTACTCGTTTTCGGAATGTGTTCGGGCAAAATCCAACAAGGCAGACAGAACTTGCAGTTCGGAATTCTGTTGTTGAAGCTCGATGATCTGGGATTGCAGACGGGAAACTTCAGCTTCCAACTGGTCATTAATCTGGGCTAATCGAACGACATCGCGCGGGGCAGTCATAAAATCACGGATGGCGAGATAACGGCTTGCCAACCAGGTTTGGGTTGAGATGAAGGGGGATAAAGCAACTCGGGAAATAGGAGTAAGATATCCACCTAACGCCAGCAGGAGGATACCAACGACCAAAATCGCCAGTGCGGCGGTTTGAAAAGAACGAGGTAAATTCATTCAGAATTTGGGTTAGACGTGGTGTGTGCTGCCGCGCTCTAACCCTACTAAAAACTGTGCTAGATGTTCGTAATCTTCCAGAATCATGCTGGCTCCGCGAACCACACAAGTCATGGGATCTTCTGCTACCCAAACCCGGACATGAAGTTCGTCGCTTAATCGACGGTCTAGGCCGCGCAGTAACGATCCACCTCCAGCGAGTGTAACTCCAGATTCCATAAGGTCGGCGATAATCTCTGGAGGACACTCGTCCAGGGCATCTTTTATGGTATCGATGACGGTCAAGACAGAACCCGAGATCGCTTCCCGGATTTCTACTGATGACACTTCAACGGCTTCGGGCAACCCGGTAACCAAATTTCGTCCGCGTAAAGTTAGGGTCATCTCCTCAGGTAAGTGGTAAGCAGAACCAATCGTGATTTTGGACTGTTCTGCCATCCGTTCTCCGATTAAAAGGTTGTATTTGTTACGCATATATTGGACGATGTCCTCGTCCATCTCATCACCGGCGACACGTAAAGATCTTGAGATGACAACCCCACCCATGGAGAGGGCAGCTACTTCAGTGGTGCCGCCGCCAATATCTACGATCATGCTGCCACGGATCTCTGATACCGGTAATCCCGCTCCTAAGGCAGCTGCGACTGGTTCTTCAATTAATCCAACCTCGCGCGCGCCAGCTGACATAGCTGCGTCATAAACAGCTCGTTTTTCTACTTCGGTGACTCCAGAGGGGATGCCGACGATTACCCGAGGACGAGGGACAGGCACAATGCTTTGCTGGTGTGCTTTTCCGATGAAATATTCCAGCATCGCTTCAGTGATCTCGAATTCAGAGATCACGCCATCTCTGAGGGGACGCACGGCAATGATATTTGCCGGAGTCCTCCCGACCATCTCTTTGGCTTCCGCACCAATGGCTTTCGGCTCGCGAGTTCGCTTATCTATGGCAACCCAGGACGGCTCTCTGATCACGATGCCTTTGCCGCGCACACTCACCAGAGTGTTGGCGGTGCCTAAGTCTATGCCAATGTCGAGTGAAAAAAACCCCAGTAGCCAGTTAAGTGGGTTGAAAGCCAAATTGGGGCTCCTTTGCGAATGGATTTGTAGGTGCCAATTTTATCCCTGGTTTTAATCGAGCTCCTCACACACCTGCAAAATCAGCGCGATTATACCATTGAACAGATAGTACCCTAGTTCTAGGTCAATCCACAGTGTCTTGATGGTGGTGATGGATTTTACCAACATTTTGCCCAAATCATTGTATAATGGACACCCCAAAGTCTTTCTTATAAGGAGGTGTCTCGATCAGCGAAGTTAAAAGGAAGTAAATCGAGGGAAGACCAGCGCATGGTCTCATGATGTGGGAACCACTTAATTTGATGTTCAACAATAATGAACAAACTGCATCAATATCAGAGTGAAACCATTGAATGAGTTGACGAGGATGAGGGTTCCCGGTCGCAAGGCTGGGTTAATCCCAGAAAGAATTTCAGAGTTCTGGGAGAAAATCGAAGGATCAGCGGAAGCCCTCTGGGCAGGTCACAGCCCAATGCCTATCCCTCCAACAAAGAACCTTGCAACAAAGTCGGACGGATGACCGGACGGACAAAACTGCAGGGAGTGACAGAAAACCTATTGACTCGAGGGTGTTGCGTATAGCCTGTCGGCACAGCCGCGACTAATGCCATTCAGGCAGCGGCACCCAAACAGTATGTTTTTGGAGGGTATCCCATGTGTGGAATCGTAGGTTATATCGGACCCAAAGATGCTACACCGATCATCCTAAACGGGTTAAGACGATTAGAGTACAGGGGTTATGACTCTGCTGGAATCGCTGTTATCGAAGGGGGAAAAATTGAGGTTCGCCGGGATGCAGGCAAGTTAGACCGCCTGGCCGAACTGGTGAATAAAGTTCCTCTACACGGCCAAATTGGTATTGGGCATACACGCTGGGCGACCCATGGAGAGCCGAGTGCCAGAAATGCCCATCCTCATTTGGGCACAAGTGGTACTGTGGTGCTGGCTCACAATGGAATTGTTGAAAATTACATAGAGCTTCGTGAAGAACTGAGCGCAGAGGGTGTCGAGTTCAAATCTGATACGGATACTGAGGTGATAGTGCAGCTCGTGGACCGTTACCTTTCGCTGGAGATGAGTTTTGTTGAGGCAGCACAAAGAGCTTTTTCCCATCTGCAAGGTGCGCACGGGATCGTTCTCCTTTCGACAAAAGAAACAGATAAGATCGTGACCGCACGGATCGGGAACGCCGGGGGTGTTGTAATCGGAGTTGGTCAGGGAGAGATGTTTGTTGCCTCGGATATGCCAGCTATCTTAGAGCATTCTCGCCAAATGGTGTTTCTTGAATCAGGACAAATAGGTGTTGTGAAACGAGATGGATTAGCAGTAATGACTTTAGATGGAAAGCCGGTGGTCTTCGATGAACACACTGTCGCCTGGGACCCTATAGCAGCCGAAAAGGGTGAATACCGCCATTTTATGCACAAAGAAATCCACGAACAGGTCCGCTCACTGACAGATACCATCGGTGGGAGGGTAGATTTCGATGCTGGACGCATATACTTGCCGGAGCTCAACCTGACTCCAGAGCTGGCCCAGCGGATAAACAAGGTCTTCATCACAGCTTGTGGGACTGCATCCCACGCAGGTATGGTCGGTAAAACGCTTATTGAGCGTATTGCGCGTATGCCAGTAGAGATGGACATCGCCTCGGAGTTCCGCTACAGAGATCCGATTCTGGATGAGAATACAGCGGTGTTGGCAATCAGCCAATCAGGTGAAACAGCGGATACTCTGGCCGCAATGGAAGAAGCCAGGAAAAAGAAAGCAACCTTGTGGTCAATCGTTAACGTAATCGGTTCGCAAGCCATGCGGATCTCAGATGGATATATATCAATGCAAACCGGTCCTGAGATTGGAGTAGCTTCAACGAAGGCTTATACAGCACCGTTGGTGGATCTTTATATGCTGGCAGTATTGTTGGCAGACTTGCGCGGCAGCTTGAATGAGAGCAATCGACGTGAGTTGGTGGCTGACTTGCGATTGGTTCCTGATTTGGTCAGTCGATGCCTCGACTTGGAACCGGAAGTTGAGGAAGTGGCTTGGGCTTTGAAGGATTTCTCGCACTGTCTCTATTTAGGACGAGGAATCAACATGCCCACAGCTTACGAGGGGGCTTTGAAACTGAAGGAGATTTCATATATCCATGCTGAAGGCTACCCGGCAGGTGAGATGAAACACGGTCCGATCGCATTGATCGATGAGAATATGCCCATCGTCGTGATTGCACCTCGCGATCCCTGGTATGATAAGATGTTAAGCCAGATCGAGCAAGCTAAAGCTCGTGGCGGGATTGTGGTCGCAGTGGCGACAGAGGGAGACGACGTGATCCCAGCTATCGCTGATCATATTCTCTGGGTGCCGCCTACTCCCTGGATGCTAAGTCCAGTTACCACAGTGATCCCCTTGCAGATTCTCGCCTATCATATCGCCGCATTGCGAGGCCTGGATGTGGATCAGCCTCGAAATTTGGCCAAATCGGTGACAGTTGAATAAAGATCTATGTAAACCGGCCATGAGCGGTTGAATGTGTACACCGGCTCATAATCCAACATGAAAACTGTGTTAGAAACTGTAAGGAATTGATCATTTTCTCAAAAAAGGCTTATAATCAGCAGCTAATTTTAAGAAACTCTATGGAAGATGATTCCATGGTGAAGGCAGAATTTTGAAGAAACGTATTCTATTAGCATTAGTAGTGACGCTGATTATCGGAGGGCTCTTTTTTTGGTTCGTTGATCTGGACCAGGTAATCGAGCAGCTGCGTCAGGCTGATTGGCGTCTCTTGGCGGCCGGGATTGGAGCACTTTTGGTCGCCTATGTGCTGTTAGCTGTACGTTGGCGATACTTGTTGGGAAACAGACCTGGGTTTTTTTCATCGTTTCACTCAGTTAATATTTCAAACCTGGTAAACAGTTTAACCCCCATCCCGGAAATTGCTTTGAGAGTTTTGATCACCGGCGGTGGTTCAGGTATGTCGATACCTGGTGCTACCTCAGGCATGCTGATTGAGCGTTCCTTGGAACAAGTCATGCGTGTTCTGGCGTTCCTCATCGCACTATTGACTGGTTATGTTATTGCCTTTAAAACCAGTTCCATGCTGGTCAATGGGGGTCTAATTCTTGTTTTCTTGGTATTGATGATATTGATCATCCGTAATGCTGAAAGCATTGTGTCATGGATACAAATCCAACTCACCCGTTTTCCAAGGCTTGATCAACGGCGGGTTGAGAATGTACTTTCAGACCTGGTAGCTGGATTGCGAATGGCCGGTGGTCCAAGGCAGCTGACATACGGCTGGTTTATGTCGTTTGGAATCTGGGGCGCTTTTTTCGTCTTTGCTTATCTGGTGTTACTGGGTCTGAATATCCATCTCCCGGTGGAGCAGATGGTGGCGATCACCCTGTTGACTCTGGCTGTTGCCCCCCCATCGGCACCAGGTACGCCGGGTTTGTACCAGGCGACCATCGTGGGAGCCTTATCCTTAATTGCTGGACTCGACCCGGCGCTGATGACAGCCTACGCGATCATGGTGCATATCCTGCAGGTGATCCCGCTGATTGTCCTTGGAATTTGGGGGGCACTGGGCACCAACCTTCATTTGCGGACTTTGTTCCAACAACGCCAAACCGTCCAAGTGGAGGGAGATAAAAGATAGGTTGATCTTCTGATATTGATTATTTATTCTGCACTTCATTGCCTTGTGAGGATGACTAACCTTTGCAGGGCCGTTTTGTTTAAATGGGATAGAATTAATCTCAAATTAAGTGAAGTGAGATGATAGTGGATCATAAACAGGACTTAGTCAGAATGTTAATCGCACGGCTGGAGCGGCTGTCTGCTGATTCATATTGGGCACACCAGGCAAGCGGAGTGCGAGGCTCACTGCTGCGGTTGCTGGAGGCAGGGGAACTCGATTCAGAGCAGGGTGCACCCTTGGTCGAGAGGGGATTTTATTTATTAGAGAAAGCAGCCAAGGAGAAGTAAGTAATTAAGTATGGGCGGATGGTTAGAAGCATAAACTCAAGATCATAATTAAAAGTATTTTTAGATCACCATTTCCATGCCGAATAAAACTTTTCCGTTGCCTTAAGCCCGCGGGGGGGGCACGAAGTGCAGTCAAAGCGTGGCAGTCCATCACGGGATTGATCTAATTATCGAAAAGGCTTACTTTGACTACTTTCTGCTCTGCTCAGTATCCTTCCCGGTGGGTAATGGTAGCGTAGTCGGAGCCGGGAACAAGCGAGTCGCATTGTTGGGCAAAAATATGTCATCTAATGCTATCGATACACACCAACCCACGAAATTATTTATTCTTGTTTTGTCTTCGAGAAGAGCAGGATCAAGTTGTTTCTGTAGAGGAGATAATCTTTCCGACTAAAAACACGCAATACCCGTCGGCCAGGTGAGCTTTGGATTCAATCTGGGTTACGGAATCACCAACAAGGATTTCGACCAGGTAAGTGTCCAGCCGGCATAATTCGGGATGTTCCGGACGGAGATCTGCGAAAGGACAATGCTCGAAAAACATCCTCGGCGCATCTGCATGCGCCTCCCAGCGAGCCTGGTAACCGAGAGTGTTGAGCTGCTCGATTGCTTGAACAAGACGTTGGGCTAGGGGGCCGCGCGGGGTAACTTCACCTGCTAAATGGCCGGCAACACGCTGCAGATATGTTGCTTCTGCGTCTGGTGGGAGATCCTCAAGAGAAGTGGTCAGCAGGGCACTGGAAAGTAAATCGAAGTTGTCCTGTAGAGCCAAAGCCGTAAGACTGAATCGCCGGGCTGGACGCCCCCGGCGACCTCTGCGGTCCTGACCAGTGGTGATTACCAAGCCTTCCTCAATCATATGGGAAAGATGGTGGCGTACATCCGCTTGGGTGACTTGCAAGGCGCGGCTGAGTTCAGCTGCTGTTGCGCCAGGTTTATTTCTGATTAAGTCCAGCAGTCGCTGGCGTGTGGATTTCACAGTGGCTTGCTCTGGGAAAAGCTCTTGGTTAATCTCACTGGTGGCAAGTTCTCCATGTTCCCGATTATACTCTCATTTGTTATTAACGCAAATAATAATTAGCGTTAATCAAGCTTTGACAGGCTTGATTTATCCGGTATAATTAGTAATTGTGAAGTCAGAAGAGAACACCCTGACCTGGGAAGATTCCTACGCCATAGCTCAGGAATTATTATTGTCACATTCAGATATAAATCTAGAAGACGTTTCATTGATGATGATCTTTCACTGGACCTTGGATTTACCTGGTTTTGTGGATGATCCTGAGCTGGCAAATGATGCAATATTGGCAGGAATTTATCAAGAATGGTATGAGGAGGTAGCTTGGTGATGACAGAAGATGTAAATATCCCTGGGTACGATATCCCTCCCGAAATGGAAGGCCAGGTAGCGATCACTGCGCTGGATAAAATTTATAATTGGAGCCGGCGAAATTCAATTTGGCCAATGATGTTTGGACTGGCCTGTTGCGGAATCGAAATGATCTGCGCCGCAACAAGTCGCTATGATTTCTCCCGGTTTGGGATGGAAGTGATGCGACCCAGCCCTCGCCAGAGCGATTTGATGATCGTGTCGGGGACGGTGACCAAGAAGATGATCCCGCAGATTGTGCGTCTGTACAACCAGATGCCCGAACCGAAGTATGTTTTGGCGATGGGTGCCTGCGCCTCTGGAGGCGGCCCATTTAAAGAGGGCTATAGTGTTGTAGATGGCGTTGACAAGTTTATACCAGTTGATGTTTATGTCCCCGGTTGTCCTCCAACTCCCCAGGCTTTAATCCACGGACTGATTACCCTGCAGAAGAAAATCGATAAGCAATCGATCAAGAATGTGCGTTGGTACAGCAAAGATCCCATTGAACCGATCCCAATACCTTTGTTGGGACCCGATCTGATGGATCCCCGCGATTATGCATTGATTAAACAATATAGCACCGAGAAGCTGGCTGAGGATCAACAGGTCCCCGCGGCAGAAGAAGCCTGAATTGGAGTGAAGAAATGAGCGAAGAAGTCCTTGTTGAAGAGAAAACTGAATTAGAGGAACGTTTTCCGGAGATCAGCCGGGATGATCGTAAGGGGTATGAAGGATTTATAGTCCCGACCGAGAAGCTAGTTGAGTTTGCCTCCGTTTTGCGGGATGAATTTGGCTATGACTTCTTGTCCTCAGTAACCGGTGTGGATTACTTGCCGGAGGATCGGATGGAAGTGGTCTATCACGCTTACCAGACAACCGGAGGGCCTGGGTTATTCTATAAAGTTCAGGTGGATCGCGATGATCCGGTAGTACCATCACTCACTCCAGTCTTTCCAGGCGCAAATTTGCAAGAACGAGAAGCATGGGATTTGATGGGTATCCGCTTTGAGGGTCACCCCAATCTGAAGCGAGTTTTACTGTGGGAAGGATTCGAAGGACATCCGCTGCGGAAAGATTGGCGGGAACCGTTTTACGAAGGCGATGGTAAGCCATTTAAGAGCCGTTGGCCAGTTGGGGAAGTGATCCGGTCGGAAGATAGTAATCCCTTTAATAAGAATGTAGATTATCCAGGAGGTTTCGATCCTGAACAATGGACACCAGCGGCCGAGACAGCCGTATATGCTGGTGTTGGTAGGCTTGATCATGCGGTGAGCGAGACTGCTTTGAGCACCGACCAGATCATCGTGAACCTGGGTCCACAGCACCCATCAACACATGGTGTCTTCAGAATGGTGGTTCGCCTGGAAGGAGAGACGGTTGTCGCTCTCGAACCTGTCATGGGCTATTTGCACCGCAACCATGAGAAGATTGGGGAACGCAACACCTACTTAATGAACATACCGTTCACCGATCGGTTGGATTACTTCAACTCGATGAGCAATAACTTTGGGTACGTTTTAGCGGTTGAGAAGCTGATGGGAGTGAAACCACCGGAACGGGCTGAGTACATCCGGGTGATGATGGCAGAATTAACCCGCATCGTCAACCATCTGACAGCCATTGGTTTCCTGCTGAACGATCTGGGGGCATTCTTTACCCCATTACTGTACGCTTTTAAAGAACGGGAGTTGATCCTGGACATCTTCGAAGCGGTTAGCGGCTCGCGGATGATGTGTAATTATTACCGTTTTGCGGGCGTGGCACGTGATTTGCCAGAAGGTGTATTTGAGCAAGTAAAGAATCTGGTGCTGCATAGATTGCCTGGAAAAGTGAACGATCTGGATACTTTCCTGACCGACAACGAGATTGTCCGCGCTCGGACAATTGGCATCGGTGTACTGACTGCCGAAGAGGCGATTGCCCATTCAGCAGTCGGACCTGTATTGCGAGCCTCAGGCGTCCCTTATGATGTGCGGCGGGCTGACCCATATGGAATTTATGACCGTTTTGAGTTCGACGTCGCGGTGCGCTACCATGGCGATATTTACGATCGATACTTAATTCGTTTGGATGAAATTCGCCAGAGTATTCGCATTTTGGAGCAAGTGTTCCAGGATATACCTGAAGGACCGATCCAGGAAGGAAAACCTCAATACCAGGTTCGTGTACCCGCCGGAGAGGCTTATGGTCGAGTTGAAGGCCCCAAAGGCGAGTTGGGTTTCTACGTTGTTTCCAATGGTAAACCAAATCCCTGGCGTTATCACGTGCGGGCGCCATCCTTCATTAACTTATCTGCCCTGGAAGTGATGAGTAAGAATTATAAGATTGCTGATGTTGTCTCCATCTTGGGCTCAATTGACATAGTGCTAGGTGAAACGGATCGTTAGTCTCCAGGTGATTTCGTACTTCTAACATGGTATCCACAACGGAGTTTGATTATGGCTGATATGTATGGTAAGGGACTTCTGAAGGGTTTGGGTGTCACATTTAAACACTTCATGGAGACCTATCTGGAAGATATCCGCTGGTTATCGCGCGGAAAACGCCGCTATTACACTGCAGAAGGGATTGATAGTCGAAAGAGCTTTGATACAACTGGCATCTTTACTGTGCAATACCCAGAAGAGAAATTGCCAGTGCCGGAGGAATTTCGCTTTATCCCATTCCTGATTTACGAAGTAAATGACGATGGGGAAAAACAAGATCGGTGCACTTCGTGCGGTATCTGCGCGAAGGTCTGCCCACCACAGTGTATCTGGATCGAACGGACCAATGATCCAGACACAGGCAGGCCGGTTCCCGAACCTGCAGAATTTTACATCGATATAGATATTTGCATGAACTGCGGCTTGTGTGCTGAATTCTGCCCATTTGATGCGATCAAGATGGATCACGATTACGAGATATCGGTATATGACCGCCTTGAGAAAAATATCTTTAATAAGGAGCGGCTCTCACGGCCGGTTTCGTATTACGCATCGATTCGACCCACAAATTATGCCCGAGAGGAAGCGGCACGAGCCGAAGCTGAAGCTGCAAAAGCTGCCAGAAAAGCAGCCCGAGAAAAGAAATCAAAGAGTGGTAAGTAATACCAGAGGCAGCGAGTCTCAATTATAATAATTTATTAGTTTTCAACGGTAGATAGGATAAGGAAAATTGGTATGGTAAACGTAAATATTGTAAGTGAACAAGCAGTCATGGATGCGTTGAGCAAGGTCCAAGAACCTGAGCTGCACAATGACCTGGTCAGCCTGAACATGATTCGCGATGTTAGTATTGATGGAGAAGAAGTTGGTTTTACAGTGGTGTTGACAACACCAGCCTGCCCGCTGCGATCGCAGATCGAGCGTGAGGCGCGTGAAGCTGTTGTCTCAATACCAGGTGTAAAAACTGTGGCAATCAAAATGGATGCCAATGTGCCCTCTGATGGCAGGCAGCGCGGCCTCTTGGAATTGCCGATCCGCAATGCAATCGCGGTCGCCTCAGGGAAGGGCGGTGTGGGTAAGAGCACCTTGGCCGTTAATCTGGCAGTTGTATTAGCCAAATCTGGCGCCCGCGTAGGCCTGCTGGATGCAGATATATATGGACCTAATATCCCTATCATGATGGGTGTGGACCACTTACCACCCGCTGGTGAAGATAAATTAAATCCGGCTGAAGCTCATGGCGTGAAATTGATGTCGATCGGTTTCATGGTGAAAGCCGATCAACCCTTGATCTGGCGCGGGCCGATGCTTCACTCTGCGATCCGCCAGTTTCTGAGTGATGTTGACTGGGGGGAGCTGGATTACCTGATAGTCGACCTTCCACCTGGTACGGGAGATGCTGGGTTAAGCCTGGCACAATCGATGCCATTAAGCGGGGGGGTGATCATAACCTTACCGCAGCAGGTTTCGCTGGATGATGCCAGACGAGGTCTGGAGATGTTCCGCCAGTTGAATGTTCCGATCTTTGGCGTAGTTGAGAATATGAGCTACTTGGAACTGCCTGATGGAACCCGCATGGATGTGTTCGGTGAGGGAGGTGGAGAAAGACTGGCTCTGGAAAGTGGAGTTCCATTTATTGGTGCCATCCCGATGGATCCAGCAGTGCGAGTAGGCGGCGATCAAGGCGTCCCTATAACAGTGAGCGATCCTGACTCCCCAGTTGCCCAGGCGTTGAAAGCTATCGCCATGGATGTGGCTGCCAAAGTCAGCGTAGCGGCGATGCAAAATAACGATTTTGTTCCCATCACGATGGTCGGATGATTATGAACCAGACAAAACATTTGGTCGTTGGCGTTCGTTTCCAGAAGGTGGGAAAGATTTATCATTTTGATGCCAGAAAGTTCAACGACCTTCGCACTGGGGACTTTGCTGTCGTTGAGACCAGCCGGGGAAAGCAACTAGGAGAGGTGGTTCAAATATTGGATGAACCCTCCTTACCGCCCCATGGCTCATGGAAGCCGATCAAGCGCAAAGCCACGCCACGTGACCTCTTGCTGCGCCAGATCTGGCAGCGTAAAGCTGTAGAAGCGATGATCAACTGCCGCGCTAAAGCGGCTGAAATGAAGATCGTGGGGGTCAAGATCGTATCAGCGGAATTCACCTTTGATGGAAAACGGCTCTCCTTTTTGTACAGCACTGAGACTGAAGAAAGAGTCGATCTAAAATCCTTAAAAAAGGCGATCCAGCGTACCTATCAACGCTCAAGAATTGAAATGCGCCAGATTGGACCGCGCGATGTCGCGAAAATTGTTGGCGGGATGGGAGCATGCGGATTGGAATCGCGCTGCTGCTCGATTTTCTTGACCGAGTTCAGCCCCATCTCGATCAAGATGGCCAAGGAACAAGGTATCTCTTTGACGCCTTCTGAGATCACCGGTATGTGTGGCCGCTTACGCTGCTGCCTGATTTATGAGTACCAGCAGTATGTAGAGGCGCGCAAGGTGTTGCCTAAACGTAATAAACGGGTGATCACCTCTCAGGGAGAGGGGAAGGTGGTCGACACCTATCCTCTCAAGGACTCCGTACTCGTTGAAATAGAGGGGGTTGGAAGAGAGGAATTTGGGCGTCTCGATATTCAGCCATGGGACGAAATGGAAGAATTGCGCAGAAAATCCGCAGAGCCGTGTGACAAACACGTAAACGGTGGATGTAATTGCGGCAAAGGAGTAAATTGAACGAGGCTGAGACGCCTGACAAGTGGAATTCCCCGCAGCGCATCCTGGTGATCCTGGCGCACCCGGATGATCCAGAGTTTTTTTGTGGGGGTACTATGGCCCGGTGGGTCCTTGCCGGGCACCAAATTTCCTATTGTTTATTGACATGTGGGGATAAAGGTACTTCAGATCGAGCTCTTACCCCGGATGCTTTGTGTATCCAACGCCAGAGCGAACAGATAGCTGCAGCGGCTGTGTTGGGTGTGCACCGGGTTCGCTTTCTGGATTACCCGGATGGGTATCTTGTGCCCGATCTGGAATTACGGAAGGAGATCACCCGAGTGATCAGACAAGAACAACCCGATGTACTGGTAACCTGTGACCCAACCAATCTGTATGTGCGGGAGACCTATCTCAACCATCCGGACCACCGGGCCGCGGGCCAGGCAACCCTGGATGCAGTTTTTCCTGCCGCACGTGACCATTTGAGTTTCATCGAATTGTGGCGCGATGAGAATCTTGAACCGCACGTCGTTCGCGAAGTGTGGATCTCCTTACCACAGGAAGCTAATGTTTCCTTGGATGTGACAGAACATTGGCAATTGAAGCTCCGGGCACTCTCTGAACACAAGAGCCAGATTAGAGATCCTGCACAGTTAGAAGAACGCTTGCGCACGCGGCATACACCCGACAGCAACTCAGAAAACCCACGTTTTGAAGAACATTTTAAGAGGATAGTACTCGCCTAAAGTGGAAGTTTGTTATACAATCGATTCCCTGAAGACAAGAGAATATATATTTCCTGGTCAGGTTTGATAATATCGGGAATTATAGAAGAATTCCCCAATATCCATCCAAGGGGAACCTAATTGTTAGATTCTATGGAGGCATCGTGATCGATTTTCTAAGTGAGGCACAGGAATTGTTCGAATACACCCGCGATTTGCGCAGAGATTTTCACCGCCACCCTGAACTAGGATTTCAAGAGGTGCGTACAGCTGGGATCGTAGCCCGTGAATTGACCGATCTGGGTCTTGAAGTGAGTACCGGTGTGGGGAAAACAGGTGTTGTGGCAACGCTGGAGGGTGGCAGTCAGGAACCAGTCGTGCTGGTGCGCTTCGATATGGATGCACTTCCAATCCAGGAAGAGACGGGTGCTGAATATGCTTCCCAAACGCAGGGTATTATGCACGCTTGCGGTCACGATGGACATACTGCTGCGGGTTTGGCAGTGGCCCGCATGCTGGATGCTCGTAAAGGGGAATTGGCGGGGACGGTTAAATTCGTCTTCCAGCCTGCGGAGGAAGGTCTCGGTGGCGCGAAGGCGATGGTTGCGGATGGGGTTTTAGAAAATCCCAGACCCGATCTAAGCCTATCCCTTCACCTGTGGAACGGCAAACCTGTTGGTTGGATCGGTGTCACCCCTGGACCTACAATGGCGGCCTCAGATAGTTTTACAGTTAAGATCGTTGGGCGTGGTGGACATAGCGCTGCTCCAAACCTGGCAATTGATCCGGTTGTGGCAGGCGCTCAAGTGATTTCTGCCCTGCAGAATATTGTGGCTCGTAATGTAGACCCCCTCGAGTCAGCGGTTGTGACAGTCACCAGCATGACTGGGGGAGAGGCTTTCAATGTAATCCCAGAGACTGTCGAGTTGAAGGGCACTATCCGCTCATATAATCCAGAAATACGTAAGCTGGTCTTAGAACGTTTTGAAACAATCACCACCGGTGTTGCAGAGGCGCTGAGCTGTCGGGCAGAAGTGGAGTTAAGGCGTGTGACACCAGCGGTCGTTAATGACCCCGAGATGGCAAGACGAGTCCAAGAGGTGGCGGCCAGTGTGTTTCCAGATTCAACGATCGATAACCAGGAACGCACGATGGGATCGGAAGACATGGCATATATGATGGGTGATATCCCCGGTTGCTATTTCTTCGTAGGATCGGCCAACCATGAAAGCGGCCTGGATGCAGCCCACCATCACCCGAAATTTGATTTTGATGAGAGCGTCTTACCACACGCCGCGGCTTTGATGGCTTCAGCTGTGGTTGAATTTCTGGATTGATTCCTGCTTCGAGTAACAATTAATAAGAATACAATTATTTTCTCGAGATTAAATCCTTTTGAAGATGGTCATCTGGCGATTGATGGTTTAGCCATCCTGTTGGCTTGGATCAGCAATTTTTCAGCCCGATTTCTATATTCAGACGGATAAAGAATGCTGGCATGTGATTGGGAGATGAGAAAATGTCCAAATTATTGAAAATTATTGCTTGGCTGATCGGCATCTTGATTGGAATTGTAACTTTGATTCTGTTAGTTGCCATTTTGGTCTACCCTTATGAATACGTACGCCGGGTGTTAATCTGGCAGGAATCCGACGTAGGTGATTATCTAAATAACTTCCCCGCACGCGAATTGGTCGCTGCGCCAACAGCCTTCTACTTTATCGATGCACCAGCTGAGGGGCGTGTCGCCGGGAATTTCGAAACGTTGCTCCAGTTGGATGATTTTGATGCTTTTTTGGAAAGGGAGAACACGCAGGCGTTCATCGTCATTCAGAATGATGCCATTCTATTCGAGAAGTACTTCAACGAGACAGGACGTGATTCGCTGCTGACATCTTTCTCAGTCGCCAAATCCTTTGCCTCAGCCTTGATCGGAATTGCTATCACCGAAGGATATATCCACAGTGTTGATGACCCGATCACTGATTATTTACCAGAATTGGCAGCCAGAGATCCAGGTTTTGAAGATATCACCATCCGCCATCTGCTGATGATGGCTTCCGGACTTGACTACCAAAATATGCGCTGGGCAATATTAAATGGCGACGATCCCTTAACGACTTACTATCCAGACCAAAGAAAAGCAGCTCTTGAGTTTCCCCAAATCATCAATCCACCGGGTGAATATTTTCAATACAATAAGTACCACCCACAATTGCTGGGTATGATCCTGGAGCGTACCACTGGAAAAACCGTGACTCAATACATGCAGGAGAAAATCTGGGATCCACTCGGGATGGAGTTTGGTGGGTCGATGAGTCTTGATAGCGAATCGAGCGGTTTTGAAAAGATGGAAGCCGGGATCAATGCGCGGGCAATTGATTATGCAAAGTTCGGGCGTTTGTATTTACAAAATGGTGAGTGGGAAGGGGAGCAAGTGATTCCCAGTTCATGGATCGAGGAATCGATTCAAGTTGACCAGGAAGATCATAGTTCAGCTCATTATCCTGATGAGTTTGGGCAAATGATTTATGATTCCCTGGGGGGTTATTACAAATATCTATGGTACGGATATTTCCGTGAAGGTGATGATTTTGATTTCACAGCGGAAGGCGATCATGGCCAATATATTTATATTTCTCCTTCAAAGAAGCTGATCATCGTCCGTAACAGCACGGCATATGGAGAGCTCGGGAATGAAGATTGGATAAGACTCTTCCACCAATTCGCTGGTGAATATTGAAAATTGTGGGGGAGAACAAACATTAGATCGTGAATTAATATTGATTAAGAATTTGAAATGCTGTTTTGTGGATTGGAAAATATTTGGGGTTAAGCAACTATTAAAACCAGCAATGTGTTCAACTGCAGGCGGGTGACTGGTTTTCGCTTGACGGTTGATTGTTGCCATGGTAGAATGGTAATCATCAGAATAATCGGATTAATCAAATTATATAACCAAGATTTGTCGCCATGATGCCCAAAAGCCTTTCATCAGATTTCCTGAATTATCTAGCTGAAACTTATCAGATGGATGAGGATTGTGAACGCCTACCCTCCCTGCAGGTATTGAGCAAGCAGCTGGGGGTTAGCGTTTCATCCTTACGAGAGCAAATGGAAGTTGGCCGTGCATTGGGCTTGATTGAGGCGAAACCCCGTACCGGCCTGCGCCGCTTACCCTATTCATTTTTCCCAGCAGTCAATCAATCTTTAACTTATGCCATCACGATTGACCAGAAGTACTTCTTGAAGTTTGCAGATTTGCGCCGAAATCTGGAAGCTGCTTTTTGGTCCCAAGCGGTATACCTGCTTACCGATGAAGACAAAATTAGTTTACAAAAATTGATCGATAAGGCCTGGGAGAAATTGCGAGGAACCCCGATCCAAATCCCCCATTTTGAACACCGCCAGTTGCATTTGACCATTTACAAGAGATTGGATAACCTATTTGTTTCCGGCATTCTAGAGGCATATTGGGAAGCTTACGAAGCGGTTGGACTCAATCTTTACGCAGGCTATCGATATCTAGAAGAAGTGTGGACCTATCACCAACAGATGGTGGAGGGTATATGTCGTGGCGATCTTGATGCTGGTTATCAAGCTTTAGTTGAGCACACCGATTTAATCGAGCACAGGGTGATTGGGCGCGAAGATGAAAAGACCATGGTCGCTCAATCCGAATAAATTCCGCAAATTAGTTTGCACCGTTTGTAATAATAAAGGATACCTAACTAATGTCTGCCGAAAAAACTCCTGAGGCACTGGGGCCTTCTGCTGAAATTGGATCTATCGTGAATGATTTTTCGATCACCGTTGGCACTTCAAATGGCTCCGGCAGCCAGACATCCAATCTGACCCTTCTTCGTTCATTGTTTAAGATGGGCGTACCTGTTTCGGGAAAGAACCTCTTCCCTTCCAATATCCAGGGTCTTCCAACCTGGTACACAATTCGAATCAACAAAGATAGCTTTTTAGCACGACGGGAAGAACACGAAGTCGTTGTCGCAATGAACCCGGATACTTTTTCCCAAGACCTGGAGGATGTCTTACCAGGTGGGGTGTTCATGTATGCCGATGACATCAAAATTCCGATTACCCGGGAGGATCTGGTTACCTATCCGATGCCGGTCAAACAGCTGGTTAAAGAATCTGGTGCTCCCTCAAGTCTGAAGAATTACGTCGCCAATATGGTGTATGTGGGTGTGCTGTCCCAGATATTGGGAATTGAACTTGTCACCATCCAACAGGCGTTAGATTTCCATTTCAAAGGCAAGCAGAAACCGATTGATTTGAACTTTGGCGTTGTGCAGAAGGCTGTCGACTGGGCGGAAGAAAATCTTGAGAAGCGCGATCCCTACCGGGTTGAACGCATGCATGAGACAGATGATTTCTTCATGTCAGATGGTAACACCGCAGCTGCATTGGGGGCGGTTTACGGTGGGGTTAATTTTGCAGCCTGGTATCCAATCACCCCAGCCACCAGCGTGGTTGAAGAGTTAGAGGAATATCTACCTTTGCTGCGCAAGGATCCAGAGACTGGCAAGGATACCTTCGCTATCGTGCAGGCGGAGGATGAGCTGGCCGCCATTGGCATGGCGATCGGTGCCGGGTGGGCGGGGTTGCGGGCGATGACCTCTACCTCTGGTCCGGGTCTCAGCTTGATGACCGAATTTGCTGGGTTAGCATACTATTCAGAAGTTCCGCTGGTTATTTGGGATATCCAACGAGTGGGCCCCAGTACAGGCTTGCCAACCCGCACCTCACAAGGTGACATATCGATGGTTTATTTTCTTGGCCATGGGGATACACAAAACGTGATCCTCTTGCCAGGCTCAGTTAACGAATGTTTTGAGTTTGGATGGCAGGCATTCGACCTGGCCGAACGGCTGCAGTGGCCAGTTTATGTACTCAGCGATCTGGATATCGGTATGAACCAATGGATGACGAGACCATTTGAATATCCTGACCAACCCATGGATCGGGGAAAAATCCTCTGGGAGGAGGATTTAGAAAAACTCTCTGGAAAATGGGCTCGCTACAAAGATGTTGATGGGGATGGTATTCCTTACCGGACAGTACCAGGTAATCGTCACCCATCCAGCGCCTGGTTCGCCAGAGGCACAGGTCACGACGAAAATGCGGTCTATACTGAGGATGGCGAAGAATATGAGCGGAATATGGCTCGCCTGAGCAGGAAATTCGATATGGCGAAAACATTGGTCCCAAAACCGGTCATAGACACCATGGACGGTGCAAATATCGGGATTATCGCCTTTGGTTCGACTGAACCTGCGATCCGGGAAGCGCGTCATCACCTGGCTCAATCTGGATTGAAGATAGATTTTCTCCGTCTTCGAGCTGTGCCATTTACCGAAGAAATAAGAGAATTCATCTATTCCCATGAACGAACTTACGTGGTCGAAATGAACCGTGATGGGCAGCTGCACCAATTATTAACTCTAGAATATGCGTCTATTTGTGCGAAATTAACCTCAGTCGCTCACCTGGATGGTCTATCGATGACAGCGCACTGGGTTGAGGATAGGATCATGCAGGAGGAGAATAAAAAATAATGGCAGATCAGATGGTAAGAACCCGTGGGCAAGAGAATCTTGCTGGATTGACAAAGACAGATTACAAAGGTATGCCGACAACTCTATGCCAGGGCTGTGGACACAATTCCATCTCGAGCCAGATTATCGCGGCCTGCTATGAACTCAATATTAACCCAGCATCAATCATAAAATTCAGCGGGATTGGATGTTCAAGCAAGAGCCCTGCTTATTTCTTGGGACGATCCTTTGGTTTCAATGGCTTGCACGGGCGTATGCCGTCCCTGGCAACAGGTGCGATGTTCGGCAACCATCAGCAAATTGGAATCGGAGTCAGCGGGGATGGAGATACCGCCAGCATTGGTATGGGTCAATTCAAGCACATCATGCGCCGCAATCTACCTTTTGTCTACATCGTTGAGAATAATGGGGTATACGGTTTGACGAAAGGACAATTCTCTGCGACCGCTGAACCAGGGTTGACCCTTAAAGGTCACGGGACCAATCAATATATGCCTGTTGATATCGCCTGGGAAGCTGTCGTTGGCAATGCAACTTTCGTAGCCCGTTCTTTTGCTGGCGATCCGAAGCAGGTTAAAGAATTGTTAAAAGCGGCACTCAGTCATAATGGAATTGCCATTCTTGACATCATTAGCCCATGTGTGACTTTTAATAACACCGATGAATCGATGCATTCTTATGCCTGGGGCAGAGATCACGAGGTAGCTCTGCACGAACTATCCTATGTGCCCCCGCGTGAAGATATTCTGGTCGATTATGGAGAAGGGGAATTGATCGATGTTACCATGCACGATGGATCAACGATTGTGCTCAAGAAATTGGAGCACGATTATGACCCAGTAAATCGCAGCCGGGCGATCGCCTTATTAGAAGAGGCTAACCGTAAAAATTGGTTGATCACCGGATTGATTTACATCGATACCCAGCAGCCATCACTGTTTGACATCTATAATCTGCCAGATACCCCGCTGAACCGTCTTGAAGAGAGCCAGATGAGACCCCCTCCGGAGAGCATCGATCAGGTCAACGCGATGATGTTCAGTTAGAGTGTATAC
>SDBU01001840.1_pt1 | contig 29265 bp, 13 predicted proteins | sample 2277071 | NCBI WGS metagenome assembly SDBU01 (sample SAMN10397929, study PRJNA504765) | marine sediment metagenome | isolation source: marine sediment core GS08_GC12, 126 cmbsf | place: Arctic Ocean: Gakkel Ridge, Loki's castle | collected 2008 | reverse complement strand
AGCGCTGCCCTCCTGGTTCACCCGCCCGGAGGTGGCAGAGATCCTGGCCGAGACCTACCCGCCGCGCCACAAGCAGGGAGTCTGCATCTGGTTCACCGGTCTGAGCGGGTCGGGCAAGTCCACCACGGCCGAGGTGCTGACAGTGCTGCTGCAAGAGCATGGCCGCCACGTGACAGTGCTGGACGGCGACGTGGTGCGGACTCATCTGTCCAAGGGGTTGGGGTTCAGCAAAGAGGACCGCGATACCAACATCCGGCGGATCGGCTTCGTGGCGTCCGAGATCGTGCGCCACGGCGGCACAGCAGTGTGTGCGGCGGTGAGCCCCTACCGGGCCACGCGCAACGACGTGCGAAACATGGTGGGCAAGGAACACTACGTCGAGGTGTTTGTAGACACGCCGCTGGAGGTGTGCGAGCAGCGGGATGCCAAGGGGCTGTACGCCAAAGCGCGGCGGGGGGAGATCAAGGGTTTCACGGGGATTGATGATCCGTACGAAGCGCCCCGCCACGCTGAGATCGTGCTCGATACGGTGAACTGCGCGGCTGAGGAGAACGCCCACCTAATCCTCGATTACCTGGTTGAGCAGGGCTTTATCCGTAGTCCGGTGGCGGCCGGGGATGACAGCCAACATGAATCTGGAGTTATGATATAAGCTCCAAGGCCCGTCCCCGGGCCGTCAAGTCCGCGCCCGAGGACGGGCGCTAGAGCCTTATAGGCCGGGGATGATAGCCAGCATGGATAGTCGTATGAGTTGTATTGAGGAGGGTACACATGCAGAGCAGAGACGTGACGTTTCAGCAGGCGCTAGACACTGTAGAGATGCTATCGCCAGGCGAGCAGGTGGAATTGATTGAGGTTATCTGCCGTCGTCTGATGGGGCGACGTCGCTCCGAGTCAGCGGCTGATGTCCGCGAGGCCCGCGCCGATTATCGGGCTGGCACAGTGCGCTGGGGTACAGCGGCTGACGCAATGGAGGAATCGCTGCGTCGCCAGTTGCTGGAGGTGCTCCTGGCGCCGGTGGAGCCGCGCAGGATGACGCGTCAACTTGTGACGTACGAGGAGTTCCTGGCCTGGGCTGACGAGGACACCTTGGCCGAATGGATAGATGGGGAGGTGGTGATGTACAGTCCGGCTAGTGATAGGCATCAAGACATTTCCGGCTTTCTGGAAAGTGCGTTGCGTTCCTTTGTGGAATTGCGTCAACTGGGTATAGTGCGCAGCGCGCCGTTTCAGATGAAGCTGGCGCAGTCTGGCCGGGAGCCGGACTTGCTCTTCGTGGCCAAAACCAACCTGGGGCGGTTGAAAGAGACTTACCTGGACGGCCCTGCTGACCTGGTAGTGGAGATTGTCTCGCCAGAGAGTGTGGGGCGGGACCGGGGGGTCAAGTTCTACGAATACGAACAAGCTGGCATCCCAGAGTATTGGTTGATTGACCCTCAAACAAAGCGGGCCGAGTTCTATCAGTTGACGGCAGCCAATCAATACCGGCTCATGCAACCCGACCCAGAGGGGATCTATCGCTCTGCGGTGTTGCCCGACCTTTGGCTGCGGGTGGAGTGGCTGTGGCAAGAGCCGCTGCCCTCGCCGATTCGCACGCTGGCTGAGATCGTTGGCATGGACCCATCGCTGGCGGAGGCCTTTGAGCGGGCACTGGCTGGGGAATAACATGTTCAACTTCCTGCGCAAACGGAAGCAACCAAAAGTCTTCGTCATCGGCCTGGACTGCGCCGCGCCGGAGTTGGTCTTTGATGCCTGGCGCGACCAACTGCCCAATCTGCGCCGGTTGATGGAGGGTGGCATTTATGGCGACTTGATGTCCTCGATTCCCGCCATCACCGTGCCGGCCTGGAGCTCGATGCTCAGCGGTAAGGATCCGGGGGTGCTGGGCTTTTACGGCTTCCGCAACCGGGCTGATTATTCCTACGATAAGATGACCATTGCCACCGGTGCGGCGATGAAGGAAAAGCGGGTCTGGGACATCCTGGGCGAGGCGGGTAAGCGGGTCATCGTGGTCGGCGTGCCGCAAACCTACCCGATCCGACCGGTCAACGGCTGTCTCATCTCCGGCTTTCTCACCCCGTCGGTGGAAAAGCAGTATACCTACCCCAACGAGCTGCGCTACGAGATCGAGCGGGCGCTGGACGGGGAAGAGTACGACGTGGACGTGCGCCAGTTCCGCACCGAGGACAAGGACTTTTTGCTCCAGCAGATCTACACCATGAACGAAAAGCAGTTCAAGGTGATGCGCTATCTGATGGAGAACAAGCCGTGGGACTTCTTCATGTTTGTGGATATGGGGGTGGACCGGATTCACCACGGGATGTGGAAGTATCACGACACGACTCATCCCAAACACGAGCCGGGCAACAAGTATCAGCACGCTATCCGCGACTACTACATTCACCTGGATCGGCAGATCGGGACGCTGCTGGAGCTGGTGCCTGAGGAGACGACGATTCTGGTCGTCTCGGATCACGGGATCAAGGCGATGCACGGAGGCATCTGCGTCAACGAGTGGCTGCGCCGGGAGGGGTATCTGGTGTTGGAGGAGGAACCCGAGGGAGAAGGGCTAACCCCTTTTGGCAAGGTAAAGGTAGATTGGGGCAAAACCAGGGTGTGGGGATCCGGCGGCTATTACGCGCGCATCTTTATCAACGTGGAGGGGCGCGAGCCGCAGGGGACGGTCCCGGCCGCGGGGTACGAGGCCTTCCGCGATGAGCTGGCCGATGTGCTCCGCGCCATTCCCGCACCGGACGGGAGCGACATCGGGACGCGGGTCTTCAAGCCTCAGGAGGTCTACCGCGAGGTGCGCAACATCGCCCCCGACCTGATTGTCTATTTCGGCGATCTCTCCTGGCGTTCGGTGGGCAGCTTTGGGCACGGGGGCGTCTACACTTTTGAGAACGACATCGGCCCGGATGACGCCAATCACGCCGAGAATGGGATGTTCATCCTGGCCAATCCGCGAGTGAAGGGCGGCGGCCAGCAGGTGGCTGCCCGTCAACTTATGGACATCGCGCCAACGATTCTGGAGGCGTTTGGCTTGCCGATTCCGCAGGATATGCAGGGAAGCGTCATTGGAAGTTGGGGGAAGTAAAGGAGGTTATCATGCCCAGGACAGCGTTTGACCCTCAGGTGCACGGTTTTGCGTTCGTGAATTGGTGGCAACTCGACGAAGTGGAGCGGCAGCAGTTGCACGAAGCTTTCGCTGGCTATCTCACGCGGGGGCGCATTCTTGGGGCGGCTGCGTTCGGGCTGGTCGGACGTCTCCTCATCTCTCGCGGCATCGTGGCCCTGCGCGACAAGCTGGAAAGCGACCTCGCCCAGGGGTATGGTCTGTGTGGGGGGATGTGCTTCTCCGCCCTCGACTTCTACCAGGCTGGGCTCCCTGTCCCCAGGGGGCAGCATGCCAACGATCAACCCGCCTCAGGGACGCCTCTGCGCGCCTATCTATGGAAGCGACAGTTGGACAGCCTGGTCAGCGACGGCGCCAGGGTCATGGCCTGGCTGATCACTTTGAACTACGTTCCCCAGGGCCGCCTGTTTCGAGGAGGAGCCGCCCGGCTGCTGGAGCGATCAAAAGAGGAGTGGGCAAAGCTGAAGGCCTTCGTGGACGCCGGCGAGCCGATTCCGCTTGGGCTGGTGCGCGACACAGAGAACGTCTACTATAACCATCAGGTTCTGGCCATCGGCTACGACGAGGTGGATGAGACACAGGGCACGATCTACCTGTATGACCCGAACTGTCCGGATAGGGAGTCCCACATCCGCATCGAATTGGGCGCGCGCTTGCTTGATGGGCGAGAAAGCTGTGATGCGCCAGCGCCGCTGCGGGGCTTCTACTGCGAAGGCTATGTGCCCTCTGATCCAACCGAGGCCATTGGGTAGTCAGATTTGGGCGCTGTCGGACATGGCCGGCACACAACAAGCAATAACAAGTGAAGAAGGCCCTTCCGCAACGGAAGGGCCTTCCCTATCCTGGATATCTGTAGGGCGGGAGGGATTCGAACCCTCATGGAGTTGCCTCCAGCGGATTTTAAGTCCGCAGCGTCTGCCATTTCGCCACCGCCCCATAGACAAAGGGCTGATAGCAACTCGTCTCGCTATCAGCCTTGGTCACCGATTATTTTGGAGGCGACGGCCGGATTTGAACCGGCGATAAGGGTTTTGCAGACCCTCGCCTTACCACTTGGCGACGTCGCCACTCAGCCATTAGCTCTTGCAAAGCGGGCGGTGGGATTCGAACCCATGACCTTCTCCTTGGCAAGGAGACGTTCTACCACTGAACTACGCCCGCATAGTTCGCCAGTGCCGAGGCCCAGATTTGAACTGGGGACACCCTGATTTTCAGTCAGGTGCTCTACCAAGCTGAGCTACCTCGGCCAATCTTCAGCAGGGTTATTTTATACTATCTTGGCTATCTTGTCAAGCCCGGCATTTCGGCTTCGAGGGAACCTTTTTCATCCTCTTCGCGTCTAGTAACTGAATTGACATACTGTGTCCAAAAGGAGGTCACGAAGATGAAGAGGAGAATTTTGTTAGCTACAGTTTTGCTTCTGGGATTGGTCGCAGCTACGGCGGGAACTTCGTACGCCGACGGTATCATTATCCCCAAGCCGCCCCCCCACGTCCCGATCACCGAAGTTCCCAACCTGACCATCAAGTATCACCGCGTGAGGGTGACCATTGAGAACCAGGTGGCTACCACTCACGTGGATCAGGTCTTTGTCAACGAAGCGCGCTACGAGATGGAGGGCACTTACATCTTCCCTCTGCCCGAGGAGGCGGCGATCTCGGAGTTCTCCATGTGGGTGGATGGGGAGAAGCTGGAAGGCCAGATCCTCGACAAGGACCAGGCCCGCCGCATCTACGAGGACATCGTGCGCCGCCGCAAAGACCCTGCTCTCCTCGAATACGTGGGCAGGAACGCTTTCCAGGCTCGTATCTTCCCCATCCCCCCCCACGGGGAACGGCGCGTCGAGCTGGAGTACAGCCAGATGCTCCCGATGGAGAGAGGGCTGGTCAAGTACGTTTACCCCCTGGACACCGAGCGGTTTTCCGCCAGGCCCCTGGAGGAAGTGGCCATCAGCGTGGAGCTACATTCCAACGAGCCCATCAAGGCCATCTATTCCTCCAGCCACCAGGTGGCGGTGGATCGTCGTGGCGAATACAACGCCACAGTGGGCTACGAGGAGTACGACGTGCTTCCCGACCGCGATTTCGAACTCTATTACACCATCTCAGACGAGGATTTCGGGCTCAACCTGCTGAGCTACCGCCAACCCGATGAGGACGGCTTCTTCCTCCTGCTCGTCGCCCCCAAGGTCGAGGTCGATGAGAGAGAGGTGGTGGCCAAAGACGTTATCCTCGTCCTGGACACCTCGGGCAGCATGCGAGGCGAGAAGCTGGCTCAGGCGAAGGGCGCGCTGGAGTTTGTGCTCGATAACCTGAACGACGAGGACCGGTTCAACGTCATCGCTTTCAGCACGGGCGTGCGTCAGTATGCCACCAGGCTCCAGCCAACTGAGGAGCGAAACGAGGCCCTGTACTTCGTGCGGGAACTGGAAGCCGTGGGCGGCACCGACATCAACCGCGCCCTGTTAGAAGCTCTGGCCCAGGCCGAAGAAGAGCGGCCCACGCTCATCATCTTCCTCACCGATGGCCTGGCTACAGAGGGAGTTGTTAACACGGAGCAGATCATCGCCAATGTCGCCCAGTCGGCCACAAAGGCGGCCAGGGTTTTCACCTTCGGCGTGGGCGATGAGGTCAACACCGTCCTGCTGGACACGCTGGCTCAGAGCCACCGCGGGGCCAGCGCGTACGTGCGGCCGGGGCAGTCTATCGAAGAGGAGGTCTCGGCCTTCTACGCCAAGGTCAGCTCGCCGCTTCTGGCCGATCTCGATCTCGATTTCGGCGCTGTGCACATCGAGGATACCTATCCTTACCCCCTGCCCGATCTCTTCGCGGGCACTCAACTGGTGCTGGTGGGTCGCTATCGCCAGGGCGGTTTCACCACCGTCACCCTGGAGGGCGAGGTGAATGACCGTCTTCAGCGTTTTGCTTACGAAGACCTCCACTTTCGGAACGAGGGGGGCGAGTCGTTCATACCTCGCCTCTGGGCGACGCGCAAGATCGGCTATCTGCTGAGCCAAATCCGGCTCCACGGTGAGAGCAGGGAGCTGGTAGACGAGATCGTGAGCCTGAGCGTGCGCTATGGCATCATCACCCCTTACACGTCCTTCCTGGTGGAAGAAACAGAGAGGGCGCTGACCGAGGCTGGACGGGAGGTCATTGTCGAGAAGGAAGTCCAGATTATGGCCACCCCAGCGCCGGCCTTCGGGGCAGAGGCGGTGGAGAAGAGCGTCATTCAGGAATCCCTGCGCGATGCGGACACGGTGGCCGCGCCGACTGCCGCCGAAGTCAAGCACGTGGGCGAAAAGGCCTTCGTCCTGTACGATGGGATGTGGACCGACACTCTCTACGAGCCGGATCGGATGGAGACGGCCAAGGTGGGATTCGGCACCGAGGGCTATTTCGATCTCCTCGCGGCGCGGCTGGAGTGGGGCAAATACTTCGCCCTGGGCCAGCACGTCATCGTCGTCCTGGAGGGCCAGGCCTACGAGGTGATCGAAGGGGACTACGAGATTGCTCTGACCCCGGTCACAAGGCCTGTCCTGAGCCCGGTCGCAAGGCCGACGGAACCGTCACCCACCGTCCAAGCTCCTGAACCTACGCCCACCGTCCACTCGGCTGAGCCTACCCCGACCACAGCCCCAGCTTCGACGGAGGGCCAGGGGAAGCCGATCTGCCCCGGCGCGGCTCTCAGCGCGGTGCTGCCCCTGCTGGGCCTAGCTTTTGCCTGGCGGAGACGTTAGACGAGCCTTCTCAACCCTTCCCCTGCTTTTCGAAAAGCCCATCGGTAGGGGCAACCGCGCGGTTGCCCCTACCATAAGAACGTACCCCTTTCGACACGTCCGCTGCAATCCGTTTTGACATCTCAGAAGTTATGTGGTAAACTACTGCCACTTACATACCTGGAGCCATCGAGTCAGTGCCTCCAGCTCAAGGAGGCCATTATTACTTTGGTGTCGAGCATCTCTGCTCGACATCCCAAATACAGAAGTCACCACTGGGTGACAAGGAGGAAAAAAGATGAAAAACTATCGAGTCTTTGCTAATCGCTGGTTCAGGATTGGAGGTGTTGTGCTGGTTTTGGGAGCGGTGTTGCTGGCGGCGGTGCTCAATTTGCCAGCGTCTGCCGACCCTCCTGAGCCGGCGGATACGCCCTCATCTGTGGTTGAGCCAGGCCAGGTGTTCTTGGACACCTCTGGCATAGTCTGGGATAGCCCCATAGAAATTGCCAGTAGTGCTAACGGCTGGACCAACATCATGACCGAGGACTTCGAAGGGACGTTCCCTAGCTCTGGCTGGACCTTGGGCGAGAGCGGGGATGGCGACTACAAATGGGCCAAGAGGACCTGTAGACCCCATAACGGGAGTTATAGTGCCTGGGCCGTGGGCGGCGGAGCCAACGGTAGCAGCTTGCAATGTGGGTCCTACTATCCCAACAATGCCCAATCGTATATGATCTACGGCCCCTTCGATTTGAGCAGCGCCACCGACGCCGAGCTCACTTTCTACCGCTGGAATAACACTATTGACCCTGATCACCTTTTGTGGGGCGCTTCCCTGGACGGCAACCATTTTTATGGCACTGTCGCCATCGGGAATTCTGGTGGGTGGCAATATACGAGCTTCGATTTGACCAATGTCTACACTTTGGGTGATGTCACCGGCCAATCCCAGGTCTGGATCGCCTTCTTCTTCATAAGTAACTCGAGCTACAATGACTCCGAGGGAGCTTACGTAGACGATGTCACTCTTCGGGCGGCAACCGGTGACTGCCCTGGGGCATCGGACAAGAGCTATATCCAAAAAACAGACAACGAAAACAATCAGCACTATGGCTACGCCGACGGGGATATGTATCCGGGCAACACGGACTGCATTTACAACGAACGTGATAAATCCCTGTGCCCGGACCTTACGAATCCCTTGGCGCCCATTGAGTTCAATATCGTCCTGGATTCCCTGCCGTCACCCATCACGAGTGCCGCGCTCAATATCTATGCCTGGGACGTTGATGAGGAGGGGGATCCACAGGACCCAGGCAGGCCAGTGGAACGAGACGAGGTCTACTTTAACGGCCACTTCGTTGGCACCCTGACCGGATGGAACCAAACGTGGAGCACTTCGCACTTCTCCATTGACCCCCTCTCGGTGCAGCAGGGAAACAACCTGGTGCAAGTGTTGATAGACGAATACGATGGCTGCTGGTGTGTGAGTATTGACTGGGGTCAGTTGGTGCTGGGTGGCGGCGGAGGGGCGGCGTCCATCTACTCGGCTGCCCCCGATAGAACCTGCTATCAGCCTGGTTGGCCGTTGTACTTGCAGATGATACTGCGCACCACCCTGCAGAGCCAGGAGGTGAGGATCGAGGTCAACATCGTTGACCACAACAACGTTACCAGGGCTAGCTGGACGGATACCAGGACCATCTACGGTCCCGGCACGAACAACGACATCGTTGCTGGCTTGACTATACCAGCCGGCGCTCCCGAAGGCGACTACACCATCAAAATCTTCGTCTATGACACCTGTAGTGAGACCCAGAATGATTACTATGAGATACCCATTCGGGTTGACGAGACGTGCGGGGAGACTGTGACGGTGACTGCGACGGCCACCAGGACACCTACTAGTACGCCCACCAGGACCCCTACTCCTACCATGACACCTACCCCCACGCCGACACCCACCAGGACGCCGACCAGGACACCGACGCCCACTAGCACGCCTACCAGGACTCCTACTCCTACCAATACGCCTACGATGACGCCCACGCCCACAGTGACGCCCTACTTCAAAGCCGGCGACTGGATTGACTACGCTCCCAGCGGGATGCCCGACTTCGACCAGAGGCAATATAACTGGACATACCCTGGGACGCAAACTTGGACCTACTGCGGCCCGCTGGCGGTGGCCAACTGCCTGTGGTGGTTCGACTCCAAGATGGAGCCCAACCCGGTGTCCCCGCGGGCGAAGAACGACAACTATCCGATGGTGTCATCGTACAACCCTGGCCAGTGGGATGACCATGATCCGATGAACGTGCGCCCGTTCGTTGACGACCTGGCCTGGCTGATGGACACCGACGGGCAGCGGACTGGTATCCCACATTCGGGCACCTACCTGACCGACATGTACGATGCCATCAACCAATACCTGGTGGACCGTGGCCTGGATGAGAACTACGAGGTTACGTTGATGCCGCGGCCCAGTTTGGAGTGGGTGGAGTACGAGGTGGAGCGCAGCGAGGACGTCATCCTGCTTATGGGCTACTGGACGTGGAACTCCGAGCGGCAGGAGTGGGAGCGCCTGGGTGGCCACTTCGTCACTATGGCGGGGGTGGATTCGCGCAACGATCTAGTATTCTTCAGCAATCCCATCAAGAACAGCGCCGAGGCGGGTTGGTCAGGTCGGGTACTGGATGGCTCATTGCTACTTCCGCACGATCCTGGCCACCCATACGACTTGCACAACGACGCAGGCAACGTCTCCCACGACATGTACTGGGCTGTGCCGACCGACAGCCCGGGTGGAATTTGGGGGCCGTTCGCTTACGCCGATAGTTACGACGCCATTGCGGCTTTCGCTGGCCAGAACTTCTCTCGAGATTTCCCTGAGCGATACAGGCCAAGTCGGGACTTGAGCGAGTATGCCCAAGCGGCAATTCAGACCGAGGTCGAGTATGCTATCGCTATCTCGCCTGTTTGCACCGTGGATGGCACCAAGAAGGCCAGCCCCGTGCAGGTGAAGGCCGGCGAAAATGCGGCGGTGGTGCTGACCATCACCGGCCATGGTGACTGCCCAGTCAGCGCGAGACATGCTGACGTGATGCTGGTCATTGACCGCTCAGGCAGCATGGAGGGTATGCCTCTACAGGATGCCAAGGACGCGGCCAAGGCCTTCGTTGATGGACTGGACCTGAGTCCGGGAGCTGATCAGGTGGGCCTGGTGTCCTACTCTAGCTCGGCCATTCTCAATCATTGGCTGAGCCAAAGCTCAGGAACGGTTAGAGCGGCCATTGATGCTTTGATGTCCGGTGGACAGACCAACATCACCGATGGCATCAACAAGGCCCAGGAAGAGCTGGAAAGCGTGCGGCACGTTCCCGAAAATCGGCCGATCATGATCCTGATGACCGATGGCCAGCACAACGTGGGCTCTGGCCCTGGGCCAGCGGCGGATGCGGCGAAGGCCAAGGGGACGCGGATCATCACCATCGGCCTGGGGAACGTGGACGAGACAGAGTTGAAGAACCTGGCCTCTTCTCCCGGCGACTACTACTACGCGCCGACGAGCGACGAACTAGAGCACATCTACGAGCAGATCGCCGGCACCATCACAGGGATGCCGGCTACCAACATAATCCTCACCGATACCCTCGCCCTCAACGTGGAGCTGGTTCCCAACTCCTTCTTCGGCTTGCCACTGCCTAGCGTGGATTGGACCAACAAGGTCATAGTCTGGGAGATTCCGGTTCTGGGGAGGGACGAGACGAAGACCTTCGGCTATCGGGTGCACGTGCCCGAGGATACTCCGGGGGGGGAGCTGTGCTTCAACGAATCAACGATAGCTACCTACGTCAACTCCAACGGCCATGACGATGCTCTGATCTACCCGCCAGCCTGTGTCACGGTCAAGCCCTCTCTCCACGACGTCTACTGCAAGGACCATCTCACGGATGACGGGTCTGTGCCCTCCAACCCCAATTTTGAGGCCTGGTGGGAGAGCCCCGACATCTGGAACAGGCGCCAAGCGGACGGGGTAGAGCAGCATGAGAACCCTCAGGCCGGTCAGGTTAACTACGTCTACGTCAAGGTGCGCAACCGAGGCAACGCCCTGATGACGAACGTCAACGTTGATCTGTACTGGGCTGTGGGGGCGGCAATGATTGCGCCTGGTGACTGGCAACTCATCGGCACGCAGACCATCGCCAGCCTGCCGGCGGGGCAGAGCCAGTCGGTCAGCTTCCCGTGGCAGCCGACGATAGGAGGGCACACCTGCTTCTATGCGGAAATCTATGCCAGCCTGGACCCTGTCACCAATAAATGGTTGGTGCCCTTCGACAACAACCTGTGCCAGAGGAACCTGCACGTCATCGAGGACGAAGCAGGTTGGTCAGACAATGACGTCGTCATCGGCAACCCCCAGGGCAGTTCGACTCACGCTGACGTCACCGTTGATGGGGAAGACATCCCGCCTGGTTCGACGGCCTATGTGGACTTTGAGGATGAGGAGGTCTTCGACGAGTGGCAGGATTCTGGCGGTGATCTGGAGGGAGGGGAGGTTGTTCCCGGCACCACGTCTGTGCAGCTCGACATTAACACCAACGCTTCTGCCTCGGGACTGTCGGCGGCTACTGGGGTAATCGAAGCTGTCATCGGCAGGATACCATTGGGTCCCAATGAGAAAACGGTGATAACCCTCAGGTTGGAGATTCCGCCGGGGAGTGAAAGTGAACCAGAGCTGGAGGTGAGGGAGCAGATAGGAGGGCAGGACGTGGGAGGCAGCACCTATCGTCCGCCTGCCGCTCCGGGCCGAGTGTACCTGCCCATCATCCTGAAGAGCTACGGCTCGTAGAAGACCGCTATAGCAGTGCGGGCTCCCACGCCTCGCACTGAGAGTCAGGGAAAGCCACCTAGCTCTGTAGAGAGTTTGGTGGCTTTCCTGTGTGATGAACAACGGACTGTAGGATTTAACGGACGGGCACTTCGGGAAAGTGCGTCGCACCTTAAACGACGTTGACTGGAGAGCAGACACGCAAAGTGAAAGCATCAAATGGGAGCAACTCAACTCGGGGAATACTAGCTGCGGCATTCCTGCTCATAGTGGTGGGAATCTCTCTGACGAGCGTGTCTTCACCGACTCAGGCCGGCGATCCGCCACCGCCGAGCGCGGTCCTCATTGAGGAGGCTTATCAAAAGGGGAGAATCAGCTACGAGATATCGCTCCTCTACAAAGTGTACTCCATCTTCGATCCCCAGAAGCTGCCCGCCGAGTACCGCAGCAGCACACCCGGCAAATGCGCCACTCCCATCTTGAGGGAAGTCATCAAAAGCTGGGGCGCGCTGAGCTCTCAAGTCAAGAAGAAGCTGGCCGCTTATCCCGCCCTTCTCTCCAGGCCCTCTCTGAGCGGCCCTGAGCTTACTTATGACACGGCCCATTTTCAGATCCACTACACCAACTCTGGTAAGGATGCGGCTGATCCTGCCTATATCGAGATGATGGGGGCGGAGCTGGAAAACGTCTGGGCGACGGAACTGCACACCATGGGCTGGTTGCAGCCGCCTTCGGACCAGACGGTGGATGGGGATCCAGATTACGATGTCTACGTTGAGGATATGCAATACTACGGCTACGCCGCAGGCGACGGGGAAGCCGACCAGGGCGTCCAATACGGGGACAACGAGAACTCGCCAGGGATCATAGAACTCAACGCCTGGCACTCCTATCTCAGCCTGGAGAACGATTACTATAACTTCCCCTGCACTCCCCTCGATTGTATGAGGGTGACAGCGGCTCACGAATTCAACCACGCCATCCAGTTCGGTTACGATGCCTGGGAGGAGACGTGGCTGATGGAGGCGACGGCGACCTGGATGGAGGACGAGGTCTACGACTACGTGAACGATAACCTGGGTTATCTTATCTTCCACTTCGCTGACCCTGATCTCTGCCTGCCTGGCACTATTCCATATCGTCCAGGCCGTTGGTACGCCGATTGGATCCTGATGCGTTTTATCTCTGAGCACCACGGGGGGCAGAGCATGGTCAGGAGTGCTTGGGAGCACAGCGTCAACTACGACAGTTACTATGGCTTTTTTGCTTTCGATACTCTCAGCGATGCCCTCGGCGAGATAGGCGCCAACCTGCCCTCCGTGTTTACCGCATTCAGCGCTGCTAACTACGTGATGTCCACCTGTCCAGCCAACGCCCCCTACTGCTACGAGGAGGCAGGGCTCTATCCTGATGTCTACGTTGAGGAAGAAAACCTTGACTTCGCTGGTGAGGCCACCCACTACCAGCCCCCGGACGGAGTAGAGCAGTACGGCGCGGATTACATTGAGATTGATTCCACTGTGGACTCCATCGAGGTGTCTGTAGTCGGGACGACAGCCACGACCGCTTACGCCGCCCAGTTGGTGGCTCTGCAAGGCGGCGCTGCCACCGTGATCCCCATCCCCATGAGCGGGTCGCCTTCGTCCGGGTCCGTTCTGGTTGACACTGCCGGCTACGATAGCCTGGCTTTGATAGTCATGAATGTGACCCCGACCGCGGGGGCGTGCAGTGATTCCAGTTACTTCGTGATCCTCGACGTGGGCACGACTCCCGGCTTGGACTGCAGCGCTGCCGTTTCCACGAGCTGCGGGGGCTCGTACCAGGGAGATACGACGGACGCGCCCTCCAACGTCACCTACTACAACTGTGCCCGTCCCTGGCAGGAGAGCGGCCCGGAAGAAGTCTACGTCCTGACCACCGAGACCACCGGCGACATAGTCGCAATCCTCGACGACATAGCAGTGGATATGGACGTGTTCATCCTGTCCTCCTGCGATGCCATGAGCTGCCTCGCTTATGGCGACAACACCGCTAAATATCGAAATGCACCTCCAGGTACCTATTACATCGTGGTGGATGGATACAAGGGGGCCTCGGGCAGCTACACCTTGAGCGTGAGGTGCGGCAAGGGTTTAGACTGTAGCGCGGCCGTTTCCGCAAGCTGTGGGGGTTCATATCAGGGGGATACTACGGGGGCAAACTCCAACGTCACCTACTACAACTGCGTTCGTTGGGATGAAAGCGGCCCCGAAGAGGTCTACGTCCTGACGACCGAGGCCACCGGTGACATCACTGCTACTCTCAGCGGCATGGACATCGGGGTGGATTTGGATGTGTTCGTGCTATCCTCCTGCGATGAGAATAGCACTCTGGCCTACGGCGATTGGGCTGCCAGCTACGACAATGCTTCCCCAGGCACCTACTACATCGTGGTGGATGGCTACCAGCGGGATTCGGGCAGCTATGCCCTGGACATCAGTTGCTCCACCTGCCCTGGAGTGGGGGCCGCTTATATCACTGCCGAGGACAACGAGAACAACGACCGCACGGGTTGCCCGGATGACGATATGTACCCCGACTCCGACTGCGTGTTCAAGACCGATCCGCAGCATCCTATCGAGTTCAACATTCTGGTGCCATCGTTACCCTCCTTCGAGACAGTTCAACTTAGTATCCGCGCCTGGGACGTGGACGAGGGAGGCGGGCCAGTGGAGTGTGTTGAACGGGACGAGGTCTATTTCAACGGGGAATTCGTTGGCTACCTGGCCGGGGCCGACAAAATCTGGAGCACCTCTGTCCTCGACATTGACCCTTCGCTGATGCAGCAGGGCAACAACCTGGTCCAGGTGTACATTGATGTTGATAATTGCGCTTCGTGTGCCAGCGTTGTTTGGGGACAGTTGGCGCTTGACGGTGGCGGCGGAGCGGCGTCCATGCAGTCGGTTGCTCCAGACAAGGCATGCTATCTGCCGGGTTCGACAGCGAACGTGACGACGACATTGCGCACCACGCTGGCCAGCCAAGAGGTCCGGGTCGAGGCCAACGTCCTCAACGCGGCGAACAGTTACCTGATTGGCATTTCGCAGACGACGACCATTTACGGCCCCGATCAGGACAACGAGCTTCTCCTGTCGCTAGATCTGCCTGTGGGCGCTGCGCCTGGCGACTACACCCTGCAGATCATCGTCTTCGATACGTGCAGCGGGACCCAGAGCGATTATCACGAGAGCACCATCGGCATTGATCCTGTGTGCGAAACCGCGACCCCTACCCCAACCAGCACCCCTACGCCCACTTCGACGCCGACGAGCACGCCGACCAGCACTTCCACGCCGACTCGTACTCCCACGGGCACTATTACCCCCAACACGCCCACGGTCACGCCGACGAGCACATCCACCCCGGTCCGGGTTTACTTGCCCATAATCTTGAAGAGGTACATTCCCTAGTGGCGAGGTAGCTGAAAAAGTGACTGCGCCAGCACTGCTGGCTACTATTTTTGGGCTTGCTTGGCCTCGTAGTCCTCAATGGCCTTGTGGAGGGCCTCCGCTCCCAGGTTAGAGCAGTGCATCTTGTTGGGCGGCAGACCATCCAACTCGTCGGCCACCCTGTTGCGATTGAGCTGTTTGGCCTCCTCCAGGCTCATCCCCTTAGCCATCTCGCTGACCATACTGGAGACAGCGATGGCAGCCCCACAGCCAAAGGTCTTGAATTTGACGTCGCTGAGGTGACCGTTGTCTACCTTGATGTAGAAGGCCATCACATCACCACACACGGGGTTGCCTACCGTGCCTACCCCATCGGCGTCGGCTATCTCCCCCACGTTGCGGGGGTTCATGAAATGCTCCATCACTTTTTCGCTGTATACCGCCATTTGGTTTCTCTCCTCTTTGTTCTCCCTGTTAGAATTTGTGGGATCATCGGGTCTATGGTATAATCGCTCCGGAGCCAAGATGATTTGATTGGAGGATACGAGATGGCTAACTTCGACCTTATGAAAGAACTGCATGTAGCCGGGCAGAGCAAGATCGTGATGCTGGTGATTGATGGCCTGGGGGGCTTGCCGATGGAGCCCGGTGGGCCTACTGAGCTTGAGACAGCCCGGACGCCGAATCTGGATGCCCTGGCAGTTGGATCAATCTGCGGCCTGAGCGCGCCCATCTCGCCAGGCGTGACCCCCGGCAGTGGGCCTGCCCATTTGGCCCTCTTCGGTTACGATCCGCTGCGCTACGAGATTGGGCGGGGGGTGCTGGAGGCCTGCGGAATCGGTTTTCCACTGGGGCCTAGCGACGTGGCTGCTCGGGGCAACTTCTGCACCGTGGATGAGAATGGCCTGGTCGCCGACCGTCGGGCCGGGCGCATCCCCACCGAGAAGGGCGCGGAGCTGTGCCAGATGCTGCGGGCCATCCAGTTGCCCGGCGTGGAGACCTTCGTCGAGCCGGTCAGGGATTACCGCTTTGTGCTGGTGCTGAGGGGGGAGGGCCTGTCGGGTGGGCTAACTGAGACCGACCCCCAGCAGTTGGGAGTACCTCCTCGGTCGGTTGAGGCCCTGATTCCCGAAGCGCAGCGCACAGCCGAGCTTTTTAACCAGTGGATTGCCCAGACCCGAGAGCTGCTGGCCGACCAACATCCCGCCAACATGGTTTTGCTGCGCGGCCCGGATAAAACTCCCCAGTTGCCTAGCATGGCCGAGGTCTACGGACTTAGAGCAGCAGCCATCGCTACTTATCCTATGTACCGTGGCGTGGCCAAACTGGTGGGCATGGAGATCCTGGAGACAGGGGAAACGCTGGAGGAGGAAGTGGAGACACTGAAAACCCACTGGGCCGAGTACGACTTCTTTTTCTTTCACGTCAAGAAGACGGACTCGGCCGGCGAGGACGGCGACTTCGCCCGCAAGGTCTCGGTCATCGAGCACGTGGACGAGGCGGTGGTGCCGGCTATCACCTCTCTGGAGCCGGACGTTTTCATCGTGACCGGCGACCACTCCACGCCGGCCCTGCTCAAAAGCCACAGTTGGCATCCGGTGCCCACGCTGCTCCACAGCAGGTATTGCCGTCCCGACGAGGTTCGGGCCTTTGGCGAGCGCGCTTGCATGCGCGGGGGATTGGGCGTCTTCCCGGCCACAGACCTGATGCCTCTGGCCATGGCCAACGCTCTGCGCCTGACCAAGTTCGGGGCGTAATGAAGCTCAAAGCTCAAAGTTCAAAGTTCAAAACTTGTTGACTTGTTGCCTCGTTACCTCGTTACTCTGCTGTATGTCAGCCTGCCGCTCATCCACGCTACCACACCCAAGATCACCGCTTCCCCCAGGGTAAACACTCCCCAGAGACTGGCCGCGTCGAACCAAAAGCGGGTGGGGAAAAGGCGGATCAAAGTATCCGACAGGCTGAAGATCCAGGAGTCGCCCTCGAAGAAAGTCAAGTGGAAGCGGGTGAAGAACCAGTCGAAGTTGAAGTAGACCAGGGCTACCAGGGCCACCAGCAGGGCTATGGTCAACAGGGAGCCCTGGAGCAGAGAGGTGGATACCTGGGGCTGGGTGTCTCGTATTACCAGCAGGGCGCCTAGCGAGAAGGCGATGAGCAGCCCCAGAAGCCCGTGGGCCAGGAAGGCCTGCCTGGTCACCACTTTGACGTCCTCCATGTGAGCTAACTCCCTCTCGTTGAATAAAGGCCCCTCCTCTCCCTCCAAATCCCCCAGCATCTCGATGCCCGCATCCGAACGCAAATAGGTGATTGCCCTATCAGCCACCATGAGCCTTTCTGCGTCCGTGAACCCAGGCGAGGATGGGAAGTCCGCCTTCCCGTACTCGTAGCGCAAGAAGGTTGGGGACATGAAGATATAGAGATTCGTCAGCAGCAGGAAGATGGGGATGGACAGAACTAGCAATATCCTGGCAATCGTGAGGATGCTTTTCTTGAGCATGGTTTGAGCCTTTCCTGTATCACCCACTTTGCTCCTGCTGGATCGCCAGATCCAGCAGGAGGCAGCGGATCTGGCGATCCGCTGCGAGCTTTTGTGATCTACTGATTGGTAAGAACGACTTTTATTTACGGTGGGCCTATTATACTCCGTTCACCAGGTTCTGGCAAACCCTCACGTTTCACGTCTTCACGTTTCACAGCCAATTGACTCGCGAGGTCTTTCGTGGTATAGTTCGGCCAACGTTGTTAGCACATCATCATTGGCTAAACCTGGAATTTTGTATAAGCTCCAAGGCCCGTCCTCGGGCCGCCAAAAACGCACCCGGGGACGGGTGCTAGAGCCTTATATCAAAACTTCAGGGCTAAACCGACTTGGGGGATCAGTCGTGGCGGGGGTGACCACTTTGGAGCGTGCTGAGAGGCTAACGGTGTTTCTCGATAAGCTAGTACTCGCGCTGGCTAAACACTGGCTGTTCTTGGTCAATCTGGTGATAGCTGTCTACAGTGGCTTACCTCTATTAGCTCCAGTTTTGATGGGCTTGGGATTCACCTGGCCGGCTGAGATTATATACACGATCTATAAGCCACAGTGCCACCAGTTGCCCCAGCGTTCCTTCTTCCTCTTTGGCCCCCGGCTAGCCTATTCCCTCGAGACCTTGCGGGAGCTGTTGGGCCCAGAGACGCTGGCCACCAATTCCCTGGCCAGGGCGTTCATCGGCAACGCGGCTCTTGGTTATAAGATGGCCTATTGCCAACGCGATGCGGCCATGTACAGTTCAATGTTGCTAGCAGGGATGGTCTTTGGTCTGGTGCGCCACCGCCTCAAGCCCCTCCCCTTTACCCTCTATCTTGTTCTCCTCGCTCCCTGGGCGGTTGACGGTCTCGCCCAACTCCTCGGATTTTACGAGAGCACCTGGCAACTGCGCACCATCACCGGCAGCCTCTTCGGCCTTGCCACCGTCTGGTTTGCTTACCCGTATCTGGAAGCGGGCATGGGGGATCTCCGACGCACAATCAGCGAGAAGCTTGGCTTGGAATAGCAGAAACCAAGAGGGCCAGGAATACTTATCCCTGGCCCTCAATCAAAAGGAGGAGAAGAAATTGGCGGCATGGCCCATTCTCAGCTCGTGCACCACTGCACAGATGCTCATCGCCTTTGATGAGCCATGCCTGACTAATATAATACCACCTTTGGGTTTTTCTTGCTGGACGATTGCCCTACGATTGCCCTACGGAATGTCTACAATTGCGTTCTTCCCTTCAGGAAGGCCTGGCGGTTTAGATTTAGTGAAAACATGGGAACGATTGCCGTTTTCACGCTTTCTTCACACACGAAATATGAGTTGTGTGGTATAATATATATGTGCTGAAAAAGCCTTGACAACCGCCCACTTTTGTGGTATCCTATTAGCGAACAGGAGAACTACGAACCTTTTCATTGTGCGGCTCTTCTTTGCAAATTCGCAGGTATCGCTTACAATAACATCAACTAGCTTCTACCGATAAAGGCAAACCCATCGCAAGATGGAGGCGCAAAGCCACGGGTTTACGTTAGCAGATAGCAAACCGCTGCCAGCGACAGACTATCTGCTAATGGGACAGCCGGGTTACCGAAGATGGAGCCTATCAAGCGTGCTGTCCAAACATATCTCCGCGGCGGCACGTTTTTTTTCTAGCAAGCCTTCACAGAGGAGGAAGTGTCCATGGATAACGCACCTCGTACCTTGGTCGCCTGGCAAACGCGGTGGCGGAGAGCGTGGAAACGTCCCCGCGCTGTCTGGCTGCACTTCGCATCCCTCGCCATCCTCTTGGCGTTCCTGACCACCGCCCCCCGCCAGGCCAGCCTGCAGAACCCCGAGCTTGTGAAGCAGTCCAGCTCCGCCATTGCCATCACCGACAATGGGAGCTTGTTGCTGGTCGTCAATCCCGATTCCAACAGCGTGTCGGTGATGGACCCGGTGACGGAGGAGAAGCTGGCTGAGATCACCGTCGGCGACGACCCCCGGACGGTGGCCCTGGAGAGCAGCGACCGGGCCTACGTCGCCAACCGTGGCTCCAACACCGTGTCGGTGATTGACCTGAGCCAACTGACCACCGTCGCCACCATCGAGGTTGAGCATCAGCCGTACGGGGTCGTCGTGGCGCCGGGGGGCGACTTCGCCTTCGTCGCCAACTCCGGGTCAGACAGCATCTCGGTCATTGAGACAGCCACGCTCCAGATCGTCGCCACCATCGCGGTGCGCGACCGCCCAGCCGGCCTGGCCGTCACCGCCAATCGGCTCTACGTCACGCACCTCCTGACCGGCCTGGTGAGCGTGATTGACGTGACCGGCCTGCCGGAGGTCGTTCCCTACTGCGGCCCGCTGGACTTCGATCGCAGTGGGGAGGTGGATGTGGCCGACCTCATGCGGGTAGCCAGTGGGTGGCGTTGTAGATGCGGCGACGAGTGCTACGACCCCCGCTACGACATTGATGGCGACTGCAACGTTAACGTCGTGGACATCATGGTGGTGGCGACACGCTGGGGCCCGGCGTGTCCGGTGATCTCGACCGGCTCCACGAGCAACCTGGCCCAGAGCATCGTCCTGGACACGACGGAGACCCAGGCCTATCTGCCGCACATCAAGTCCAATTCCTCCAACCCCGCCCCCCTCTTCGACACCAGCATCTTCCCCGTGGTGTCGGTGATAGACCTGACCACCAACCAGCACCTCCCTTCGCAGCTCATCAGCCTGGACACGGTGGACATCCCCGTCAACATGCCCTTCGACGCCGCCTTCACCCCCGACGGCTCGGAGCTATGGGTGCTGAACTCCGGCAGCAACGACATCTCTGTCCTCGACACTGAGCTGCGCGTTGGGGTGGCTCACGTCGTGGTCGGCGCCAACCCCCGCGGCATCGTCCTCTCGCCAGATGGCGGGACCGCTTACGTCAACAACACCCTCGACGGCACCGTCTCCGTCATTGACACGACGACGGCGGAGGTGACGGAGGTTCTCACTTCTACCCAAATCTACCTGCCCCCTGTCCTGCTGCACGGCAAGCAACTGTTCCACTCCGCTGCCCGGCCGGCCATCGCCCGCGACCAGTGGATCAGTTGCGCCTCTTGCCACTTCGAGGGCGAGATGGACGGCCGCACCTGGAACTTTCCCAACCTGGGGCCTCGCAACACCACCAGCCTCCTGGGAGTGATCCAGACCTATCCCATCAACTGGCAGGCCGACATGGACGAGACCCAGGACCAGGAGCACTTCATTCGTGGCCTCCAGGCCGGCAGCGGACTGATCACCGACGGCGATCCGTACCCTGGCCGTGGCATGTTCAACGTGGGGCAGTCGCTGGAGCTGGACGCCCTGGCCACTTTTGTGGACTCGATACCCATGCCGCGCAACCCAGACATCCCGCCGGGCGGCCCAGTTCCGCCGGAGGTCGAACGTGGCTTGTTGGTCTTCGAGTCGCCAGCCACCCAGTGCACCGTCTGCCACCCAGCGCCATTCTACACTGATCGGCAGAAGCACGACGTGGGCACGGCGAGCGGGCCAAGAGAGTTGGCCGGTCCCGAGATAGATACCCCCACCATCCGGGGGCTGATGCACACGGAGCCGTACCTGCACGACGGCTCGGCCCCGACCCTGTACGACGTGCTAGTGACGACGAACCCGGCCGACCAGCACGGAGTCACGTCACACCTCACACCGAATGAGATCGCGGATTTGATCGCGTTTATGAAAGCTCTGCCGTATCTGCTGTACTAATGAGATTAGAGGTTGGATATTAGAGATTGGAGAGGACAGGGAGGAAACATGAAACGAATTTATTGCACCATTCTGGTTGTCTGTCTCCTGGCCGGCCTGCTTGTCGGGTCCAGCCCTGCGACGCTCGCCGCGAGGCCTTCATCCGCTTATCCGCTTACATCCGCTGCCTTCACACTTTCCGGCACCATCCGTGACCCGGACGGCCTCCCCGTCCTCGACGTCGAGGTTGGGATCAGCAGCGAACATGAGTGGGACGAGGACACGACCGACGAGAACGGCTTCTACAGCGTCGAGGTCACCGGCCCGACCTGGCTGCGCTTCTACATCGAGCCACCGGTGGAGACCCGACTGGCCCGGGTGGTCATCTACGAGGAAGGGCCTTTTAACAGCAACACCACCCTGGACTTCGACTTGGTGGCCGGCCACCTTTTCTCCGGCGAGGTGCAGTCGCCGACGGGGGACAGCACCTACCTGCCGTGGGGCGCGGACATCATAGCCCTCACCAATCCACCGCCGGAGAACGTGAGCTACTCATTCTGGACCAAGTGGCGCGACGGCACCTTCGAGATCGTCTACCCGCCGGACGTCTACAGCATCCTGGTGCGCTACCCGCCCCGCCCCTTCTACCCCACGCGGATTAAGGTTGACTTGCGCTCCACCGACGTGGTGGACTACGACTTCATCCTCAACGTGGCCCCCGACCCGCTGCCGGGCATCGTCCCTCCCAACGCTGCCCTCATCACCCTGGGCACGCCCGACTCCGACGGCTACTTGAGCGTGACCGGCGCGCCGGGCGCCGCTACTCCCTTCGCCGCCCTCTTTATCGCCCACATGAACTCCGGCCGCTGGACCAGCACCGTGGCCGGGGAGGACGGCAGCTTCTCCGCCACAGCCTACGGCCCACCTGGCTCAACCCTCATCGTCAAGCAGGATTCATCTCACTGGTACTTCAACAAGTTCATTGACCACGCCGACTCCTACGAGGAGGACTTCGGCGTCATTAGCTCCTCCAACCTCGATCCATTGGCGTCTGCCACACTCCAGGTGCCGGTGGGAGGCATGGAGACGTTTGGCCACGGAAATACTCCCACCCTCGCCGCGTCTCAAGGTCTTTCCATTCCCCTAATTGGATCCGGCATCATCAACCCGTATGACGGCGTGGCCATGTGGGAAGTGACGGGTGAGATTTCAACGGCGGACACCCTGAAGCGCGTCATCAGCGGGACGCTGAACGGCACTTTTGAGAGCGGGCTGTACGTCGGCGGGGTTTACCGCGCCAAGCCCGTCCTGGCAGACCTGGATGGCAACGGCGACCTGGATCTCTACGTCGGTGATTATGACGGCTACATCGTCCACTATCGCAACGACGGGTTGGTGGCCAGAGACTTCCGAAGTCTGGGAGACTTCGGAAGTCTTACCACGGTTGATCTGCCCCGTTGGACCTTCGTGACCGACCGCTGGGAGAATATGGATATTAGTTGGTCTACCTCGCCGGCCTTCGTGGACATTGACTACGACGGGGATCAGGACTTGCTGGCTGGCACCGGCGGCGGGGAAATTACTTTCTTTCGCAACATCGGCACGCCGACCACACCAGCCTGGCGCTTCGTGACCGACGAGTACGTCGGCATTGACGTAGGTAGCTATGCTGCGCCGGCCTTCGCCGACATAGACGCCGACGACGATTACGACCTCTTCATTGGCAACAGCGATGGCTACGTCACCTTCTACCGCAACATCGGCACGCGCGAAGAGGCCGTATGGATGTTCGTTACCGATGACTACCTGGGAACCAACGTGAGTGGCTCAGCCCAGCCGGTCCTGGCCGACGTGGATGACGATGGCGACCTGGATTTCTTCGTTGGCTCCAACTACGAGATCAGCCACTGGCGCAACGACGGCACCCCGACCGCGCCTTCCTGGACCCTGGTGACCCATCAATACGCCAACATCTACGAGCCCAGCAGCGGGTTGGCTCCCGTCTTCGCTGACCTGGACGAGGACGGAGACCTGGACATGCTGCTGGGCTGGAGATATGGCCCCATTCGCACCTACACCAACCTGGGCACGCCCAGCAGCCCTATCTGGGCGCGCACCGCCGACGATACCTGTCCGCTGGACCTGGGCGGCTACTCGACCCCTGCTTTGGGTGACTGGGACGGCGACGGCGACCTGGACATGCTGGTAGGCGATTATCACAAGCGGGTCCGCATGCTTCGCAACGAAGGTGGACCGTGGGACGGTGGGCGATGGACGGACGTGGGCCTGGTGACCGCCGTCAACCCGGATGACCTGTACCACCCCGCGCCCACGCTGGTGGACATTGACGCCGACGGCGACCTGGACCTCTTCGTCGGCGAAGACGATGGCACGGTGGACTTCCTCACCAACCTCGGCTCACCCACGAATCCCAACTGGATGCTGACCGCCATAGGTTACCAGGGCTTCGACGTCGGCACCCACGCCAAACCGACCTTCGGCGACGTGGACGGTGACGGCGACTACGACCTGCTGATAGGTGAGAAATATGGTCGTCTTCGTTTCTACGAGAACACAGGCACGCCTAGCAGCCCCTCCTGGGCGCCCCCAGATTATTACTTCGAAAGCATTGACGTGGGGTACTACAGCGCGCCCCTGCTGACCGATCTGGACGGCGATCTGGATCCGGACCTGCTGATCGGCGATGACGATGGCCGGATATGGGCCTATGAAAACGACGGCGGCGCTTTTACACTCCTGACCCAGTCGTACGGAGCCGCCAGGCCGGACGACTACGCGGCGCCAGCCATGGGCGATCTGAACGATGACGGCTGGCCGGATCTGGTGGTTGGCAGCCTGGCCGGCGGCTTGCAGGTGTACCTGAACCGTGGCGGTGAGCCGCCCTCGGAGAGCGTACAGCCCGGCGACGCCCTCACCGCATCGGGCACCATGCGCATCACCTCCACTGGCCTTCCTGAGGGCTTCGACCCGACCTCGGTCTATTTGGGAGGCAGCTTCGAGCCGCGCCCGTTCTTCGATGCTGACGGTCGTCCCCACGGCACGAACAACCAGTTCTACTCCACCCTCGTGACCCCCACCGGGTTCCCTGTGGAGCGATACGCGAGCTGGTACAACCGCTGGGCCAGCTACTTCGAGATGACCAACAAGCGGATGGTGGACGAGCACACCATCGAGGCCGACTTCGAGGTCACCATGTACCTGCCAGATGACTTCCCGACGGGTTGGTACTGCCCAACTCTGGAGCTCTCCTTCGGCAGCATCCCCGGCGGCACGGGCGAGACCGTAGCCAGCATACTCACCTCCAACCGGGCCAGGAACCTGGTGCCGGGGCCGATGGTCAAGGTGGGCGAGCCGGCCACGCCGCACCTGCCCTGGGTGCTCCTGGCTGACACCTTCTCCAACGCCACCCGCGGCACCATGCCCACCGATGATCTCAGCACCCCTCAGTTGGCCAACCGCCGGATCTACCAGGCTGGCACCTTCTTCGTCCCCCGCTCCGACCCGCGCTCCGACGTGCCCTTCACCTACCAGTTGGAGCCTTTCATGCCCCTGGCCTCGGTGAGCGATCATTCTCTGCCTCACCAGCCCTTCATCCCCTTCGCCTTCCCGTCGGGGCAACTGCACATCACCGTCCAGCAGCCCGATGGCTCGGTGCAAGACCTGGGGACGGCGCCCTTCACCCAGTCCACCAGCCGCACCCCGGTCATGCTGAACGGAGACCACTACGAAGGCTGCTCCGGCAGCGTGGGCGACATCTACCAGTTCATCACCAACTCCGGCCAGTTCGACTACCAGTTCGATCAGTACGGCCTGCACGTCATCACCATGAGCGGGAGCATCGAGGACATCTGGGGCAACACCTACACCGGGGGCGGCACTTACCAGGTAGTGGTGGGGCCGGAGATACACATACATGCTGGCGCTATACCTGGGACTCCCTTCGAGGTTGGCGACACGCTGGCGCCCGCCCTGAACCTCTCACCGCGCGTCCCGGCCGACGTCACCATCCGGCTGCGCCTGTACCGCAATTCTGACCCTGACGACGTTCTAGAGCAGACTGTCACCGGCCGGGCCAACCGTTTCGGCTACTTCCACCCTGGCGATGATTCACAATTAGTCTTTGATGCGTCGGGTGAGTATCGGGTGGATGTGACAGCCGTCTACACCGACGAGAACGACGTGGTGTGGGTTGGAGGCCAGTCGTGGGGCAACGTGGTGGAAACGCCCGGCACGCGGCTGGTGGCCCACGGCAAACGGGGCATCAGCCAGTCCTACACGCGCACCCAGTGGTTCGTTCGCAGCGCAACGGGCGAGGACGGCGGCCATATTAACTTCCCCTTCGCCAGCGGCGACGTCGTGTGGTCTCCCGAAGGCGACCAGACCGGCGCCAAGATCACCTTCCAGGACCCCGATGGCGAAATCACCCAGGTGCTGCGCGAGCGAGCCGCGCTGAGTTATCCCTCCATTCGAGGCCCGGGTGACATTGAGAACCGCATCGCCATGGGCGAAGCCCCGCTGTTCAGCGTGGCCGCCGGCCCCAACGACCCGGCCTACACCCTCAATCCCCTGGAGCAGGTGGGCTATACCTATCGGGTGGCCCAGCGGCCGGGAATCAGTGTTCACCAGCAGGTGACAGAGGACTCGGTCCACGCCCCCATTTGGCAGTTCGGCAACCGGCACAGTTCGCAGATTGGTCAGGGGATGGACGGCGAGCGGACCAACGACTTCAAGTGGCACTTCGGCGGCGTGGTCTTGCGAGACCTGGTCGAGGGCTGGAACCAGTACGCCATCTACGGGTCGTTCTGGGTCAATCTGCCCAGCGACGATCCCATCGGCTCGCGGGTCATGCCCCCCTTCCAGGGAGCGGCGGGCGGCCCCAGCGGTGGTCCTCTCCTCACGGTCAAGGGCGAAGAGATTGACCTGTTCATCGAGCCCACGGGCGTGAGGCCTGGGGCCATCTTGGAGGTGGGCGACACCTTCGCCTTCGCCGGCCAGGTGGCGCCACCGCTGGCCTCGTGGGTGGATGTGGAGGTCACCTCGCCCGGCCAGGTGACGCACGAGATCCACGGTCGGGCCAACAAGATCGGTTACTTCTACGACCCAGCGGGCGATTTCACAGTAGATGAGGCCGGGGTGTGGACGGTGGACGTGACCGTGACCCACGACGGGATGACCTCGGCCGGGCCGGTGGATCCGCCCTATCCCACCGGCGGAGTGCTGGGGACGGAGTCGGGCCGCTACGAGTTCTACGTGGTGGATCCGGCGGAGCCCAGGGCGACGGTCAATGCGCCAGTGCCCGGTTGGCTGCAAATGTACCGTGACTGGGACCTGGTGCCGACGCAGGTCACCATCCCGGCGCCTCAGGGCTGGACGGACGCGGTGCTGCGCTACGTCATTACCATGCCGGGCTGGGTGCTGCAAACTGGAGAGCTGACCTCGCCTGGTAAGGCCTTCGTGATCACCTATGATGCCGAGACGCTGCAGGACACCTTCCCCAACATTGACCTGCGCCAGCCGCAGAGCTGGGCGCCCGGCCTCTCCGACGAGGTGTTCATCAGCTTCGTTATCTCCGGGAACGAGGGCGGAAACCCGGTGCATCGGGCTAACGCCCTGACGCTGCACGGAGAGCAGCTCCTCTTTGAAGGGTACGGACAACCGCAGGTTGTACCGACTCTCACCCCCATACCAGTTACTCCTCTCCCTGTCCCCAGACCATATAGTGGTCAACCGCAGCCCCAGGGGGATGCCAGCAGCGACATCCACGTGGTGTACCTGCCCCTCATCATGGCCCGCTGGAGCCAGAACCAGTCGGCCAGGCCGCCCTGGTGCCGGGAGGACGTGAGTAGCAACTGTGCACCGCCCGCGCCCGAAGAGACGCTAGTTGAGTATGTAGACGTGGATGATCCCCATCTAGATGTGGGACGGAAGAGATAGCATAGTGAAACGTGAAACGTCAAACGTGAAAACATGACTATACATTCTATCCATCACGTTTTACGCATCACGTTTCACGCTGACTTTTTACCCTGTCAGGAGGTTAAATCCTGGTTTGATGAAGGAGGTTACCATGCGATGGCGTCTGCTGATACTAGTTCTGATAGTCGGATTGGGCCTCACCTTCGCCGGGGTGCACGCCCTGCAATCGGTCGAGGTGAGCGGCGTGGTACTGGATGAGGACAGCCAGCCGGCTGAGGGTGCGACCGTTCGGGTACAGGCGACCACTAACGCCGTCACCACGGGGCCTGATGGCGCCTTTACTCTGGACGGCCTGACCGAAGGAATCACGATAACCATAACTGCCTGGAAAGACAAATACTACGTGGCCAAGACGGACGTGGTACCGCCGGCGTCCGGCGTGACCTTCCAGCTTAATCTATACCCCACCACGGACAACCCAGAGTACGAGTGGCTGCCGCCACAAGCTGGCGCCGAGCCTGAGGCGCGCTGTGGCAACTGCCACGTCGGCCCCATCATCACCCAGTGGTCGGCCAACGCCCACGCCGCTGCAGGGACTAACCCGCGCTTTTTTTCCATGTACAATGGGACGGACACCACCGGCCAGCCGGGAGTGGGGCCGGGCTACAAATTGGACTTCCCCAACACAGCCGGCAACTGTGCCAACTGCCACGCGCCGGGCGCTGCCGCCAACAAACCCTTCACCGCCGACATGAACCAACTGACCGAAGTGGAAACCAACGGTGTGTTCTGCGACTTCTGTCACAAAATAGGCGGCGTGTACCTGAACCCCGCCACCGGGCTGCCCTACAACAACGTGCCGGGGGTGATGTCCATTGACCTACGCCGCCCGCCGGAAGGGCTGCAGATGTTCTTCGGCCCCTTCGATGACATCGCCGAGCCGGACAGTTACCTGCCGCTCATCCAGAAAAGCCAGTTCTGTGCGACGTGTCATAACTTCGGCTTTTGGGGGACGCCCATCTACCAGTCCTTCACCGAGTGGCTGGAGAGTCCCTATCCGGCCCAGGGCGTGCAGTGCCAGACCTGCCACATGCCGCCAGATGGCGTCACCACCAACTTCGCCCCCGGCCACGGCGGGCTGGAGCGCGACCCTCAGACCATCCCGTCTCATTTCCAGCTTGGCGCCGCGCACCCGGAGTTCCTCCAGAACACCGTGAGCATGACGGTTCAGGCGGCAGTGGTAGGGGATCGTGTTCGCGCCACGGTGACCATCACCAACACCCAGGCCGGCCATCACGTCCCCACGGACCATCCGGCGCGCCACATGATCTTGGTGGTGCAAGCCACGGACGGCCAGCAGCAAGAGTTGGCCCAGGTGGGTGGCCCCGTGGTACCCGACTGGGGCGGTGACATGGCCGACCGGCCGGGCAAGACCTTCGCCAAGGTGCTACGCAGCCTGAACACCGGCGAGGAGCCAACTGCTGCTTACTGGAGCCCCACCATCATCGTCAGCGACAACCGCATACCGGCCTTTGGGGTGGACACGTCGGTTTACGAGTTCGCAGCACCTCAGGCCGGCACGGTGGGCGTCGAGGCGACGCTGATCTTCCGTCGGGCCTTTTGGGACCTCATGCAGGCCAAGCGGTGGGACAGCACGCCGGACATCGTGATGGAGCAGGAGACGGAGTCCGTCGTGATACCGTGATCGGTACAGGGGTCAGAATCAAGCAACGAGAGGTGACGAGGCAATGTCGTGCCCAGTAAGCTCAAGTCAGCTAGTTGGTGGAAGTTCAACGTAACCTTCCTGTTCCCTACTCTGCAGTAAAGAGAAACGAGTCAACAAGGCTCCTTGAACCTCGTTGACTCGTTCCTCATTGACTCGTTATTCCCATGGTCGGGGCGGGCGGATTTGAACCGCCGACCTCACGGACCCGAACCGTGCGCGCTATCCGGACTGCGCTACGCCCCGCCTGTGGTTATATTAT
>SDBU01001839.1_pt1 | contig 29270 bp, 27 predicted proteins | sample 2277071 | NCBI WGS metagenome assembly SDBU01 (sample SAMN10397929, study PRJNA504765) | marine sediment metagenome | isolation source: marine sediment core GS08_GC12, 126 cmbsf | place: Arctic Ocean: Gakkel Ridge, Loki's castle | collected 2008 | reverse complement strand
GAATTGATACCAGAGATACCTATTGTGAATACGTCTATGCTCACAGGACAGGGACTGGAGGAACTGAAAGCGACGATTTTAGATACGGTCACTCACGGTGGCGCATTGGCGCCCGATTCTGTTATCATAACGAATGTGCGACACCGAGACGCGCTACGCAACGCTAAAGGCGACCTTGAACACGCCATAAACAGCCTCAATATGGGAATGCCGCCAGAACTCATCGCCGTGGATCTACGTGGGGTTTTAGATAATCTCGGGTTAATCGTGGGGCAAACGACAACGGATGATATTTTGGATAGGATATTTTCACAGTTTTGTATTGGGAAATAATTTTAGGTATTTGCTGAAGAAAAAAGTAATGGAAAGGGTGTTGTGTGTGTCTGTTTCATATGATGGAGCTATGCGATTTGTTTGCTACCGGTTTTCAGGAAGATGAGAGCCATCGCATAAAAAAGGAAAGTAATTATTAACAAAAATTTTATACCCGCCACTAAGGAAAAATACTCGCATGCACCCCCGATAATTGCCCCAAGGAGGTTTGAGCCATAGGCCTGATAAAGCTCTTTTTCTTGCTTAATTAAATGACCAAAAATAAGGCTAGCAAAGAATATTGGGCTCAGAAACACAAGAATTGCCAGAAGTCCCTGCAAAATAACAGAGTCAATCCTTAGGAGAAAGGAAGGCGGGATAATGTATGAAATCGCGAGGCTCGTAAAAATCAAAAAAAACATCAGATTAAATCGAGGTTTAGAGGTCAAAGCGCAGATAAGGTTTCCGAGGAATATTAATATTAAAATTCCCGTAAATACCGTAACATTAACTAGCCAGGTAGAACCGTATAGGAGGGAGAGTGAAACGACATTACTCGTCTCGACAAGAAAAAAACCTGCCCCCATGAAAAAATAAGGGAAACGGATTTTTCGTTGACCTGGTGGTAGTAGAAGGAGAGAGCACGCTCCCAACAGAACAACCATCCCAATGAATACCTTGTAGTGATTCGGAAGGACAGGCGCTTTCATGTAAAGGAAAGGCCAATTATCCGTTGGAATCTTAATGTGATTTTGGTGAATTGAAGCTTTCTTAACGGGGGAGATATCCGCCACAGGTTTTTTACCGTTGATATAAACAATTCCATTGGCATAACCGGTCTTGTCAAACACAAATTTGGTGGGGTAGTCAAAAACCGAGTCCAGAAGTTTTATCATTCGTTGGTGCAACCATTTCGTGTTACTTGCGAATGTCAAATAAACTTTCCCGCCGGGTAAAAGCAGTTTTTTCACTTGCTGCATGGATTCAGAAGTGTATACAAAATTATCTAACCGGACAGAAGAGAAAGATGACATAAGGGTGTGACTGTCCAAAAAACCAAATACAATTTTTGCGTACCGCTTGTCGGTTTTGACAAAAAAGGACCGCGCGTCATCAACTATAACATTAACTTGTGAGTTGTGGTAGAGCTGTTCGGGGTGGTAAAGCTTCCCTAAATCTATGATGCTTGGGTCAATTTCTATCGCATCAATGTCTAATTGTCCATTTCGGAGCGCTGCACTCACATCATTACCAGTACCCGCTCCAACAATCAGGATTGCACCCTCTGGTTCTTCTTGGTTTGAGGAATAGGGATAATCATACATCCTCCTCCAGGATTTTAAAAAGGTATGTTCCTTGTCACGAGGGTGAAGGTCAAGCATCATTTGATGGTAATCGTTGTTTACACTTAGGACATATCCGACGGGGCCATCAAATTTCACAATTAGATTTTGCTTTAAGTCTATGGATTGTTCAAGTGTGGAAAGGGCGATTTTGTAATAGGGCGACCAGATAAACTGTCGATTAAAGTTGGCACAGGCTAGAAAGACCATTACGCTGCAAGCTATGCCCAAGAGATAGCTATGCACATTCATATCAATAATCAGAATGATTAAAACAAAACCAATAAGAAACCATATCGTAGGTGAAAGATGGAGCACAGAAATGCAGGTAAAAAGCAGAATTCCAAAAACGCTTCCGGCAATTTCGATTGAATAAGCTTTCAAAGGACGAAAATTTTGAAAGAGGTGACCAAGCCACTGCCCAAAAATAAGGAACAAAAGAGCATTGGCTATGTAGACACTCCCAAGAATTACCTGGTAGGGAAGACGAAAGTTGATATTCAGCCCAAGAAAATCTCCTGAAAAATTTGAAGGAATGATTGTTCGGGGGGAGCCAATCCAAATGAACTCATCAGGGCTATTCGGGTTTAAATGGTAAAAACTACCTAAAAAAGGCCCCATAAAAACACACACGGCAAGAACAATAAAAATGATTTTCCAAAGGCGAAACTTGTAGCGTGTCAAGAGCGCTCCTGCACCCAAGCCCAAAAAAGCCGATATCAAAACAAAATTACTGTAATAGGCAACTATCCTAATGCAGGAGGAAAACCATCGAATCAAGACTAGTTCCCAGAACAAAGCAGATGCCCCACAAAGAAAGAGTTTTAGAAAAGCATTACTGATTAATGAACTTTCTTTTTTATTAGTTTGCCAGTTTGTCATCTAGGGGACTCCTAACCCGTTGGGTCAAAACCCCGCCCGAAAAAGCCTTTGGTTCAATTTGCTTGGCATCGAAATTCCAGCGTTACGATTTTTCACGTTTCGTTGCCGTCATTGAGGTTGACCCATCTTCAATGCCCCATGTGGACGAATCACCAAACCGTTCACTTCATCAGTGAAGAAGTTCTCTGGGTCATCAAAATGCCACAGCGCTATCGTGTTTTCATCTGACTTCAGGCGTTTGCGAGGAATTTCCCAATCTTCCCACTCAGGAACACTATCACCAAGAAAAACCTGTTGGCTACCCCTCAAGTTCGGGTAACGGGGGGCGTTTGAAATTCTCAATTCATCAAGCCCTCCAATGAAGGGAACATAATCGAAGACGGACCTAGGTATCCCAACTAACTTCTGTTTCTCCACTAATATATCACCTAAGGAAAAACATTTGGCGCCTATCGCCAGTGGTAGACGTAAATTGTCTATCAGTTGCTCATATTTCGCTTTAAAGTGGCAGTGGAAATAATACCAGGTGTTTGCTTTCAGGTTCCCCACGCCTTGCCCCGATCCAGGACTCCCACCCCTCTCATGGCCGCCTTTTTTCCTCCACGCTGAGTCAGCGTAAATTTGGAGAAGACCGCTTTCTGCGGTTCCGATAATCACAAATTGGAATCCCTCGGGCTTCTGAATGAGCATCAATGCTTCGCCGTTGGCAGGCAATTTTTCAAAGAAAAGAAAGCCATCAACAGTGATGCCACCGTGAAACTTTTGGAATAAATCGGCAGGATATTCAACCAAGCCGAAAGCCATTTTGCCGGGAAATCGAAGATAGCCACCACCGGCTGGAGATGGTTCAATTGCCCAAGCTATCGAACTTTGAAACCAAAGACCACCAATTAAGACTAATGAGGAAGATTCTAAAAGCCGTTCTTTTTTCCATGTCAAAAATCTCCTTTGATACTTGAATCGTATTATCCAGTGTATATGCCATCTATCCGTAATCTGGCAATCTCCTCGTTATCATTAACAAATCAATAATTTAGTAAAGAAGAGAGGAGATTGTCATGCTGTTAATTATATCACATTTGCACCAACTGTTCAATACGGAATTATTGAGTTATACCTCGCATCCACGAACGACGGAGGGCTGGGTTGGGAAAATCAGTAAACAGGTATTCAGGACGAGGCAAAATGTGCGGAGGATACTCAATCTTCCACACTCCGACTGGTGGGAGATTGATACCTTTCTCGACTGGATAAACACGATGGAATGAGGGAATGCTCTGCCCTAGCAATAGAAGGCGGATACTCAAGAATCTCTCCATCTTCTCGGAGACATAAAACGCACGCCAAACAGATTTCTTGTCCGAGTCTGATGGTGGGAAGCACACCAGGGTTCCCGGGATATCCCCATCTTCTTTATCAAAGTCTTGTCCATTCAAACGTATTCGCCGAGGAAACAACACCAATGACTTTCCATCCATGGTTCGCGCTCTTACCGATGCAGCAACGGGAGCATATCCGGCATCACTGGACTTGAATTGCAGCGTCGCGTCAAGCATCAGCCACTGGTTGGCCGGTACAATGCGCTCTTCTGAAAGATTTAGAGGAAAGTCACCTAGGGCAGGTTTAGCTTCAGCTACTGGGAAACGAAGAACATATCCTCCCTCTTGTAGGAGAAAGGGCTCTTCGGGCGTAGCGAAGTACACCGGTCTTCTCGTTCTGCGGTCAAAAGCCTCATCAGATCCGAGGTCGGAAATTGACCTTAGCAGCGATAGGTCCTCTAGACTTATCGCAAGATGGGTAGCCTCATGCGTCTTCAAGAAGGACAGTGCCACCTCTGGATTCGGTTCACAGAAGACATGTCGAGCCATCAGATGAATCCAATAGGGGATGAAGTGGTCTTCATCAATGACAGTACCATGATCTGCGAGCAGGTTAATCTCGCTTCCATAGCCCCACCACGCAGCTACTACGGACCTTGTTGGAAGAGAGGTTTTCATCCACTTCATCGCTTCCTGCCAATGGGTCGAAGGATGTGGACGGGCTAAGTCAACAGCTCGAATACTCTCAGGAATAAACTTCCACGAGGTGAACCCGATACACATCAGAGCAATTAGCACAGCAGGTAGCTTCCAGCGGTGCAGGAAAAGACGCTCCGAGATGAGTTGAGGGAGTGCTATCAGCCCGTGAGCAAGAAATGCAGAGGCAACAGGGGCAAAGAAGAAGTGATAACGTTGGGCTCCGCGTGCAGAGATAAACATGACGAGGAACCATACCAAGGTAAGAAGCCACAGCTCTGAAATCGTACTTGCCATTCGTTTTGATAGGTGGCCATCGGTGGCGGCATACCAACCACTTACGATGAGGCTGATGCAAAAGGTGAGAAGCGCACCCGCAAATACTACCTGAGATAGCACGTCGTCCTTTCCCAACAGCGAAGACGGCAATATACGGCTGTAGAGGACTCCACCGAGGAGTATCAGCCAGATGGTCGCAACGCCCCATGGATTTACTTCCATTGAGGACGCCACTCTGGTTATGAGGAAGAGCGAGCCGACAACGATTGCCAGGAAAGCAACTCCATACCAACCCTCCCAATCTGAGGCATAAGGACTATAGAGTTCTTTGACAGTTCGCATCAACCGGCTTTTTCCTAACGGCGACTGAACATTATCCCACAAGGCAATAAGAGCGTCCGACACAGAAACGGTTTGGATGGAAGCAGCAATACCTATCACTGTGATGACTAGTGCGAGAGTGACAACCAGCACTGCAACACCGATGGGGAAGTTCTCCCAGAAGGGGATAATCTTCTTTACACGCAAATAGCGAAAGACAAAAAACATACATATCGTCAAGCCAGCAAGTAAGGGAGCACCCCAAGCAAGAAGAGCGTATGGTGCGAGGCTATGATAGGTCTTCGTCCAGAATAACAGACTAAGTACGCCCGGAGTCGCCCACCCCAGGTAAAGAACGACATGCCGGCCAACAATCTGATTCCACAGCACTTTTAGCAGGAAATATCCTGCAATGACGGCGCTGAACAATCCGCTCCCTTCCCAGGTGGCGTTGAGAAACGCTTGGGCAACGCCCGCCGATGTTGCCCAGAGGAGGCGACTTCTAGGCGAGGTTATGTCCAAAGCGCGAGCAAAGCAGAGAAAGCTACTCATGTTGAGCAGCAAACACAGGGTATCTCTGTCAGCGTATCCAGCTCCGAAGGACTGCCGTTGGGATGATGGCAAAAAAGAAGGTTGCTATAAGCGCTGTTATGCGGTCGAAAATCTGATGAACTAGCAGGTAAAAAACTGCTAAGGAAGCGGCATAACAGAGAAGAGGATAGATTAATGCGGCGTCAGAAAGGTCAAATGCAGGGTAGAACCTGCGCATCACCCGATAGACACCCACAAGGCAATAGGATGAGAGGCTAAGCTGTCGGGAGAGATCGCGCCCAACGGGAAGCCAACGCATCATGTCACGCTTGGGAAGGCTACCCGCTTCCTCGATAATCTTGGCCTGACGGACGAAGCGATAAACGTCCGTGTCAAGCCAACGCTCCTCCACGATTGGAGTTGCCCTCCAACGTAGAAAGAGAGCTACACTAATCGCCAACGCGATACCCAGTCCCGACAGTAGACGAACGGTCTTGAAAGAAAATCTCACCGGCAAGAACGAACACATAAGTACTTACCTCAATTGATAAAATCCTATTGCCACCGCCCCACAATCCGCCATGTATCGCCTCGGGCGGATTCGTCCATACCCCTTAGGTCAACCAAGATGGCCTGCTCCTTTGGCGGCCGGGGTTGATCGGGAGCGAGGGGATACCAATAATACGCGTATGATGTCCAGCCAGTACTCAGCCCCTTGTATTCTGGCTGAGTTAGCTCATCCATAACGCGTCGAATCTCGTCCTGATGTGCTGCTTCGTTGGGACTTTGGGTGAGTCCTTTGAGTTTTTCGCAAAGCTCTATGTGACGTTTTTGCTGGGCGGGAGTGAGAGGCCGCGGGGGATTCGGGTCCTCATAGGACGTAATAATATGGTAGAGCTTCCCGCGCTCAAACTCGATAGTCATGCCGTTCATCAGGCTAACTCGCTTATTGTTTAACAAGGCAGGTGCCAACTCTGGCTCGTCATTCTGTGTACAGCTAAGAAACGCTCCTATCAAGCTTATTAAACACAGCCCGATAACCAACCTCGCGATTCCTTTTGCCATGATTCTTTTCCTAGAAACCAACATGATTCTCCTCCTACTATAAAGATGATAGAATTCAGTAATTATATGCACACGGAATTGTGATTAATCCCCAATCCGTATTATTGGCATTGAGATTGCCACTGTGGGCAGGGCCTTGTGCATAGCAACTAGCGATGACCGTGTAAATGTCCTCTGGCACGTTTGGCCCTGGCACGCTTGTCCAACTGCTTTCCCAGAAATGCTCGTCCACAGTTTCCCCGGGAGCCTCGACCGAGCCATCGCCCCCCCATGGCACATTACCTGTGCTTCTTGTGCCGACCCCCTGTATAATATGGGTATAGCCATAAAGGGCATTTGTCACGTTATGGTCACAATTCACCGTGCGAGCATTCGCGGTCATCAGATGTGTGTAATAATTGGGCGTCACAAAAATCGTTCGGCAATACGTGGCACTAATATCTGAGCGCCATTCTGTGTCGGCACTCACACTTGTCGTATGCGCATGTACCCACAGCCCGATGAAAGCGAGAGACATAGCTACAAACAAAACAAGAAAGGAACATCGACGAAACATCATAGTCCTCCTTTGAAACATCATAGTCCTCCTTTTGTTAGAACATTTTGACAGTGTACTAGTGTTTAAATAAATCCTGACATAAATCATTTTGGGTGCTAATAGCCCAGAGAGAATCGCCAAATGGTATCTTTGTCAAGACTTATTTCACAGTGTACTAGAAACCAAAGCTCAATAGTCCTCTGAACACGGAACGGTGGTTCTTTTCCATTCTGAATCATTGGCAGTGTGTTTACCAGAAGTATCTATGGGCACCTCTACTAAGCTGTAAGTAAGGATATCGTACGTACTGGATGGTACGTTTACCCAACTGCTTTCATAGTAGTGTGGATCATCAGTTTCTCCGGGGTAATTAACCTCCCAGGCAACGTTACCCGTGCTTCTTGTGCCGACCCCCTGTATAATATGGGTGTAACCATAGATAGCGTGGCAAACGTAGGGGTAATGATCACACTGCGGTACTATATAGATATTATGGCTAACATTTACCGTACGCGCCGTGTGGCTCATTAGGTAGGTAACATTAGAAGCCTGTGTCGTTCGGCAAAAGCCCTGCCCAAGATTTGATCCCCAAGCTACTGAACAACTGGCAGATGTGCCATGGGCATGTACCCACAGTCCAACGAAGGTAAGAGACATAACCATAAACAGAATAGGATAGAGATATCGACGAAGCATCATAATCCTCCCTACATGATATGTTTGACTTTCCCTTATGACCTATTTGATTCGTTTTCACCAAGTAGGTAACTTCATACCCGTTTGTTTTCAAGCCTACCTTGGTATATCAGGAATTATATCCCGTTTTTAGGCAAAAACCATGCCACCCCATGCATTCCTTCCGCAAATACCCCGTCAACCTATGATATAACTGGATTCCTCTGATTTTTCTTGCAGACCGAAATAACTTCCAAAAGCCACCTAAAATCCCCTCACGTTGCAAAATTTTTTGCACCCTGTCCAAAAGCAACGTCATACATGGGTTTTCCGGTGCAAACATATTTGCGCCACCGCAAATATGTTTGCACCATCAAAAAAATACATTATGCATAATTTTCCCCTTACGCTTCAATTCTAAGCTGTTTGATAGAGTGCTGCAAACTCTGACGAGAAATTCCCATTCGCGTTCCCTCAACGGTGGAAGATGAATGGGGAACTGATTCAACCGATAGAATAAATCTTCCCGAAATCGTCCCGATTCCATCTCTACTTGAAGATTGCAGTTGGTTGCGGCAATGAAGCGCACGTTTACCTTAATCGGGGTCGAAGAACCAACAGGACGAATCTCACCTTCCTCCAGAGCGCGCAGAAGTTTCACCTGCATGGAAGGGCTCATCTCGCTGATTTCATCAAGAAACAAGGTGCCTTCATCTGCTTCTCGAAATAGCCCGGGAGAATCCTCTTCCGCTCCCGTAAACGCGCCTCGTTTATGTCCAAACAACTCGCTTTCCAACAGGTCTTCCGGGATACTGCAACAATTAACGGGGACAAAAGGCTTTGACTTCCGAGCGCCGTAGCAATGAATGGCGCGGGCGGTTAGTTCTTTGCCTGTGCCGGTTTCCCCTACGATTAAAACTGTAACATCCGTTTCAACAGCCTGACTAATGAGCCGATAAACTTCCTGCATCACCAAGCTCTCTCCGATGATTAGGTCGAAGTAACTTACTGGATGATAATCTTCCAATCTGAATATTTTTTTGTGTGACACAGAGCATCCGCTCCTCCTTATGAATTCCAAATTTTGCCGTTCAATGATATTTACAGTCGTTACCTGCGGCAAATAAGATGGGTTCCCAAGATTTGATGAATAATTTGCTTTTACATTCAGTCTGTTTTTTGCGGAAAAAGTTGGAAGAAAAATTACCCTTTTTAGTAAGTTTTAGAAAAAATCTTGATTATTCTTCCTGCTAAAATAATTACCAGTCGCCAGTCGCCCGACACTCGTTAATTCCCAGGTCCTCAATAGACGTTTTTAATAAAACTGCTCCCAAATGTACAAATTCGGACTGTGTCAATTCTAAATCCTTTTCTTGCATTGGCGTAATAAAGATGATATAATTAACCCAAGTTGCGACCTATAGGCTTATGATAGCATTCGTTTTGCTTGTACTTAATGAATTATATGTAACTTGACAATGTTAAATTCGAAATAGATGCCCCTGTAGCCTGATTGCTTCGTTCCTCGCAACCTTCGGCTTTCTAAGTTGGCAATTTGGGAACTTGATGCCAGAAGCCAAGATAGAATCCGTTGGGTTGAGTAGGCGAAGCCGTATCGAAACCTTGGGCTACGCGGAAATCTAACATTGTCGAGGTAATGAAAGTTAATTTAGATTACACTTAAGTAAATTAGAAAAAAGATGTTCCACTTGTAATGGTTCATAGTTCCATTTTTATCTATCCGCGAATCTACGCGAATTTACGCGAATGAAGCCACGAAAGAAAGAGTAACATTCGCGGAGATTAGCGAAGATTCGCGGATAAAACCTATTCATCGCTATGTGAAAAGAAATTTTTCGAACTTACTTAACTTGTCAAGTACAGGCAAAACAAAAGCAGGTGACTGGTTGGCGAGTAACGAGTGATGAGTGACAAACCTGCGCCAACTCGGCACCTGACACCCGACACATTGCGCAATCCCGCAAATGCGCGAAGCCATCTGCGCCCTGATTTCATCGGAGATTGCTTCGTCCGCGGGGCGGGGCTTCGCCTCCATTTGCTCGCCATTACATTACTGCGCCATCCCGAGAATCGGGGGCTGGGCGCACGGTTGGAAGAATGGAAGGATAATTTCGCATGCTGAATTCAGAATTCCGAAGGGAGGGATGATAGTGCAGTATCCGTGTCCGAGATGTGAAAGAATGATGGATGTGAACCTGAAATTTCGCAACTTTGGAAGACGAACAAAATTGGTTCAAGTTATCAGCAGTTGCGTGAGATGTAAAACAACGCTGAACACAAAAACTGTGGCAGCCAAAGTCGCAGAGGCTCTTAAAGCGGAAGTTCAAGCGTCAGAGGAAAAACAAGCGGAAGTATCGGAGTCTCAAGAAAGTGAGGAAGTGGAAAATGAGGAAGTGAATAAGGAAGGGGAAAATGGGCAAAAGGGCTAAGGGGCGAAAACCCGGAAAGCCGGACAACCAGACAACCGGGAAGCCGGCAAAAGACAATTTTAACTTTACAACCTAAGAAGCGAAGCTTCGTGGGCGAAGCGGTAGTTCACATCCTTTTCCGGCTTTCTGGCTTTCTGGAGTTTGCCCTCTAGCTCTCTACACCATGTGTGTCAACAACCTCAAATCCACCCACCAGAGTGAAATTCGCATAATGATGTAGCTTCGCGTTTGTACGCAAAATGCTCTCAGGAGTATGATGTTCGCCATCGCGTGACCAAACAGCGTTGTTCTCCTCAGCACTTTCCCATAAGGAAATCCATGCGTAATCGTCCTGTGATTGAGCCACACCGGGTAAATTACCTTTATAACCTTTGAGCAATTGTGCTTGCAAACATCCCGGCAGCGCAACCGTCGCCGGGAGAAATTCTTCGGTCATGAACTGCTCAAACTCTTGTTGGTCTGTATCAGACTTTAACTCGATTGTATGAATTGCACGAAACTTTGCCATCAATTATTCTCCTTTTATGGTAATTTGATAATTCGGTAAAGTGGTAATTTGGTGATTTAGAAAATTTCCGTTTTTCCAAATTTCCTGGTTCCCATTCCTTTTCAGTCAACCTTTATTGGTAACTAGCAACTTCCATTAATATTCTACCATGCTTTTAGCTTCCATTCAATAGAAAAATTGTAATGCGATTATGGTAATTTGGTAATTACCCAATTTCCTATTTCTGAACTTTTTCCGATAGCGCCTTATAATACAATCTCACAAGTTCTCGGTATTGTTCTGGCCAGTTTTCGGCGTTGCTGGATTGCAGTTCCGCCTCCACCTGTTTGAGAGTTTTGAGCAGTTCCGGGTTGATAGATTCGGGCGCTTCAGAGTAGGCGGTGTCTTTAGCCGTTTCACCCTTTCGGCGTTTGCTCATTTGGCGTTTTTGGAGAGATTTGGCGCTTTCGAGCATACGGGTGAGGATTTTACGTTGTTTGTCGAGTACCTGCTGGTCGAGGTTGCCTTTCGTCAATTCCCCCTCGACTTCCCGCATCTCTTTGGCGATGTCTTTTAAATTGCCAAGTGCCTGCGCTAACTTTTCCATCCGCTCTGCCAAGCGTTCTGTTGCATCCCGAATCAGTGATTGTTCAAACGCCATCCGCTTCATCATCTCTTCCATACCTGGGACGCGTCCTTGTTGGCGCATCTGTTCGCTCAACGTTTCCGCCATCTCGTTGAGTTTTCCTTGACTTTCCGCCAATTGCTGGAGTTGTTCCAGCATGCTATCCAAGCCCGACATGCTCATCTGCATATTCATCTGGTCTAACGCCTTTAGTAGTTCGGCAACGGCTTGATTAACATCGCCGAGGGCTTGCCGTTGAATGGGAATCGCGAGGTTAGGCTTTTGGTCTTCAAGAGCGCGGGCGGCACGAGTGATGGCATCTTGAGCGGAATTTAACGTCCAGACGATTTTCGGGTCAATCATCATCTGCTCTTGCCCCAAATCCCAGAGCGAACCAGCCAGCATCCTCGTCGCCTCGGCAATGTCAAGTTCCTTAGACGCCAACGCGTGTAAGGATTTCCGTTCGCTACGAATATATCGGCTTTCTTCTGTAATCATCTTGTTGGTTTTTTGCATCAGTTGTTCATGAGATTGAGAGACATACAAACCCTCGCGCACCGCTTTTTGTATGGCGGCCATTGCGGCGTCGGCATTCTGTCCGCGCATAAATTCCAGAGCGTTATCTAATCCCTGCTGCAGATTTTGCAATCCCGACAGCGCTTGATTTCCCTCTTTCATAGCTTGACGTGGCTGGGATTGCCTGAATTGTTCTCCAGCAGATTGCAACTGCTGCGTCAATTGATTATCCCGCGCTTCCTGGTTGAGCCGCGCCACCTCTTTTCCTATCCGTTCGTAATTTTGTTCTTGTTGCATCTCCTGGGCAAGAGAATCAAGGTCGCCTTGCAAATCTTCTAAATTTTTGCCCATGCGCGATTCCTGTTTCGCCATATCCTGTGATTTCTGTTGAGCGGATTTATCGGCTTCCTTTGTGACCTTTCGTGGCCTTCCCTTTTCCATTGCTTCGGCAACTTCTTTTGCCTTTTCCATCAATTTTTCCTGACGTTCGGCAAGTTCTTTGGCTACGTTAGCAGCCTCCTCTAACTTCTGCTGCATCAGCAATTTTTTGTAGAGTTCTATCATCTGTTCCAGACGTTGCTTGAAGGCATCCTGATTAAATTTTGCCGCCAGCAGGTCCTTCTCTTGTTCTGAGAGCCGCTTTTTTTCCAGTGCTTCCGCTAATTTTTTTAGGATTTCCTTATGTTCCTGAGACAACGCCTGTTCCATCAGTTTCTGAAGTTCTTGATATTTCTGCATCGTCTCCATGTCAAGGAGTTGGTCTTTCTCGATGTCCCGCGCCGTTTGTTCCATCTCCTTGACCAGTTCTTGAGCCGCCTGTTCAATCTGTTCTTGCATTTGTTCAACTTGTTCGAGGTCTTTCTGCTCTTTCCATGTCAATTCTTGACTTTTCCGCAACTGGTCGATGATATCCTCGACGATATCCGCCGCCTCTTCCTGTTTTTCGAGAAGGTCTTCCATGCCCTGTTGTTGTGTCAGTTGTTCCGATTCTACCTCTTCGTACAATTCCATCAGCGATGGGAATCGCGCAGTGTATGTCTGCGACTGACCGATATTCGGCCCAGAGATATTATCTGCATCAAGCGCCTCGGCGCGATACGATACTACATCTTCGGGAAATATGCCTAACGGTTCCACATCCCATGTGTACGAGAGCATAGCGTTCTCCAGAGGTTCATCCCATACTTTCAGCATGATAGCCTGTTCATCTTCTTGTCCTTCAACTCGATAGACTAATCGCGCCTTTTTTACGCCGTAGTCGTCGAGCGCGCTAATTTCCAGTGGAATCAACATCGAATCGTCCAACACGGTATCCTGACCGGGACTGATGATTTCAACGCGCGGTTCTTCATCCTTAATCGCATTGATAACATACTGAATCGGCTCAGAGTTTGTCGTGCCGTCGGTGTCCGTCAGCGAGATATGATATTTCCTGCTACGCTGTACGATAAAGCTGCCTGTCAATTTAACCTCATCGGAGATGGACAATTTGACCTGAGATTCACCATCGGGTACACCCGTGGTTTCCATCACCAATACCGCGGACGCCAACGGTTTGTTGCTTTCACCGGTGAATCGCACCTCTGTGCCTATCAACGCAGTGACATTGCCGGCATTCTGTTCTAATTCCTGTGGCGAGAGGTTGGTATACTTGGGATAATTCAGTTTCAACTGAAAGTAATTGATGATAGGTTCTTTGATGACTGTTATCCTGTACGTCGGCGACTTTACACTTTTTGCGACGATGTGATATTCCAGCGATTGCCTGACGTTCTTTAGTGTCGCGCCGTAGATATCTTCGAGGGCATTTCGATTTCCTACTTCTTCCTTCCTACTTCCATTTTCCGCTACTGAACGGGACAGAGAGCGTTCACTACGTTTTCCATTTTCTGGGGGAGACATTTCCGTTGTCCGCCATGTTCCATCCTCGTTGCGATAGTACAGATGTGCTGTTGCTCCTAGTAGTCCTGTGACTTTGGCGCTAATCTGCACATCCTCGCCACGGCGGATAGTATGATTTCCCGGAGTTACATCTGAGATTCTGACAGTCAATATTTCAACGGGTGTTTTGGGGATTGCCGTGAAGGCTTGTACGAAATTCCCTATAGAGCCTGGAAACATCAATAAAGAAGCGGTCAAAATCACCACGCTACCCAAAATGATTAATCCCGATTTCTTTAAATTATGCAAGTCCGCTGCAAGCACGCGTTTTGATTCCACACCCGATAAAGAATCGTATGCTTGCTGAACGAGCTTTTCGATAAATGAGATGGAATATCCATATTTGCTTTTATCCATTTCCGGCCATAATTGAATCGAACTGATTAATCTATTTTCCATGCCCGGATAGCTCTGTTCGATGTATGCCGCCACCCGCTCTCGCGAAGTATCGCGCCGAATACGTTTAAAGATATACATATATCCAAACCATACAGCACATCCAATCCAAATAACAACCATCGCCATCCGCAGAATGCGCGGCAATGGTAATAAACTATCGAGCATCAACTCCACACCCAATATCAGCGCAAGATATGCTATCCATGTCAATATACCGCTGACTAACATTACTAATTTCCATTGAATGCCCAATTTTTTTAAGCGGGCGACTATTGTTTGATATGATACGTCACAGGTTTTATTAATCTGTGTTTGATTCATTTGCGTTGCCATTTTTAACTCCTTAGAATCTGTTTTTTACATATTTTTGCTACCGATGCGCAAAATCGCGAACTCGCGGATACTGTACGCTACCAAACGACCTTTACTATCTTAGCTTGAATAGCATTGACTTTAGGTTTTAACGGTATCGTGGCAGCACGGAGGCATGCCGCTACAACGATATTCCGTAGTAATTTTTATTCGGCATACTTTCCTCCATTTTGCATTTTATTTACAATAAGGGTTTTCAACTGGACTGCGAAATCAAGAGAGTGTTCGCTTCTTATGGTTTTTGATAATCTAAAGAAGCCACCTCGTCTTATTTTGATGAAACACGGCTGATTTCACCATCTTGCTGGAGAAGTTCAATCACTTTTTGACGTTGTTCTTCTGTTTTGATTAGTTTAACAACTGCCTCCTCCAGAGAGGAAACACGGAGAAGTTTCAGAGCCACTTCCTCCGGTGAGGAAACTCGGTAAACCTTTTGAAATAATATCAAGAGTTCATTGTCATCCAACTTCTGAATCAATTCGGCAGTAGCGTCAAGGTCAGGTTTCCAGATTTTCCTTCTCATCTCGTTTGTCACCTCCTCATCTGTTGGCAAAAAGATGGATTTGCTACCGAAGAATTCACCTCGTCTTATTTTAATGAAGCACTGCCGGTTTCACCATCTTGCTGAAGAAGTTCAAGCACTTTTTTGCGTTGTTCTTCAGTTTTTATCAGTTTGACAAACGCCTCTTCCGTAGAGGAAACATGGAAACCCTTTTGAAAAAAGGTCTCAATCTCATTTTCATCTAGCTTTTGAACCAATTCAGCAGTAGCATCAATGTCAAGTTTCCAGACTTTCCTTCTCATCTCATTTGCCACCTCCTCGTCTTCAATTAAGTTATAGACAGCCAAATAAGTTTTATACACAACCTGTTCTTCCAATGTCAATCCCTCGGCATCTGTAAGAAGCCATTGGCAAAATTCTTTTTGCTTCTGTCCCTTTGACAAAATGAGCAATGGAGCATTGATTGGACAAATCTTTAATTTATTCAACACCACCAAATAAACGGCAGCGCTGCCAACGAGTTTATCCGTCACAAGAACCCGTCTATACAGCGCGCCTTGTAAATGTGGATAATGATTTACAGGTTCCAACCCTAAACGCTCACGCAATATTCGTGGGTCATTCGTGCTCAAAATGATTGTACTGCACATAAGTTCCGCGCCCTGGTTTTTCAACTTGTTCCAATAAGCGCGTATTCTTTTTTGACTTCTCCATTGTCGTCCAGCATGGTTTTTGCGCTCATCGCTCAAACAGAACGCAAGCATCAATCCCAATTCCACAAGGGCGTATTGATAGTACTGTCCTGCCTGCAATCGGTCATGTTTACCTTTGAATTCAAAGACATTCATCTTTCCCAACCAGGGAAAAATACGCTCTAAAAGCCTGGTAAAATCAAAATCATCAGGAAAAGTCACAACCGCATCCATTCGTATTGATGTATAAAGAATTTCTCTTTGTTCTGTAATGATCTGGTTTGGATTTTCAATTCCAAATGCGGTCCGAAAATCTTTGAGAAAGGCTTGAAATTGAGAGTCAGGTTCAATCTTTGTTTCCACTTGAAAAAGTTCTCCTTGAAAGTAGAATGAGCAACCTGCTCGTTAAAGTTCGATGACTTTAAAAATTTAGCCCTTATTTCACGATTAGCATCCGCCGAGTTGCAGAAAAATCCTCTGCTCGTAAAGTGTAGAAATACACGCCGCTGGCGGCTTTTTCGCCTTTGTTATCCCGTCCATCCCAATAGGCGGCTTTATCCTTCATAACATAAACGCCTGCGCCCCGATTTCCCATAAGCAAAGTGCGGACGAGTTGCCCTTTGATGTTGTAGATGCTGATAGTGACTTCAGCATCTTGCGCTAATTGATATGGCAGCCACGTTTCAGGGTTGAAGGGATTGGGATAGTTTTGCAACAGCACCGACATCGCCGGCAGAACTGTTACCGAACCGTTTACTTTCGTAATTCCCATATTTTCAGAGAGTTGACTCTTCTCTAAAAACAACGATGTGCTTGCACCGTTTGTCGCCGGCAGCGCATCAAATTCGACATAGAACAACGCGCCTTTGCCTGCTTGCGAAAAAATAAGTCAATGCCGCGAAAGGTAACAGTCAACTGGTTCATGACATCCCGTCCGAGGTTTTTTTCATCTCCAGCGTAAGGGGAGATGAGAGCCAGATATTCTTCTGCACCAAGTTGGACACGTCCCAGAAACATAAGGCTTTGACTGGTTTCGACTGAAGTAACCCCTCGGAGCCTGTATCGCCGGCACGGAGAACTGAATAGATTGATTTCCTCACACTGCATCATAGGGAGCATGCAAATGTCCGCACCAGTGTCAGGGATAACGTCAGGATATTCAACGGGATTATCTTTGTTATAATTGAGAAAGATTACAGTCGCCAATGGTAACGGCACGAGGCGGTAGGTTTGGTCATATTCGAATTCCAGACGCCTAACCGCCAATTCCAAATTCTCCTGTCCAACCTGGGTGATATACGCCGATGGGCATTTCAATTGCCCGACCCGGTCCATGACCTCCACTAAGCTGTCAGCGGTAGCGATAACCTCTCCATTGTGATAGGCAATATGCTTGCCGGCGTATTCCTTCATCAAGTCATTGCGCCGTTGCCAATACTCTTTTTCGTTTTCCAGAAAGCCTTTAGCAATCAAATTGTCAAGATTCATCGCGAAGCCCTCCTTGTACTTACACATTGACTTCTGTGCTTCTCTTCCTTTTTATCACTTGCGGTGAGCAGGTCATCGTTTTCTAAATTTATCTCTCCCATAAGTTCCTTTCCTTTCTAACTCCTCCATCGCCTTCAAAAAAGTAGAGGGTTCAATTCGGTCATCCTCACGCTGGATGAAATTCTCCACTAATTCTTTGAACTCTTCGGTAATCAGAGCAGCGATTGTTTTTTTAGTCATTGTTATCAATCCTCGCTCAAGTCAGCATCGCAAAAAGGATGTCATCAGGCGATGCCATCCAAGGCAAAGCAACATTTTTGTATGGCAGTCCAAGTTGTGTAGTCATACGGCGCAGCCTGATATTGATGATTTCATAGTTTACATTGAAATTGTTGACCATGTGTGTATCCAGGGTTGCCAGAGCATCTACGCCAAGCTTTTGAGCAATGATGTCAACACCAAACGTTGCGTTGCTAAGCACTCTAGCATCCTCACGTGTGAAACCATGCTGACGAAGCCTTCGCGCCCACCGTTTGAGATATTTGCCGGGCATTAATACGCGCAGGTCAGGCAAAAGCCCCGCGGTAAGCGCGATATTGCGTCTATCAGAGACCAAATTGTACGTTTCTTTAGTGACGTATACGCAACCAAGCGTCAATTTCGCTGCTTGATATAGTCGCAACGACGTTTGCTGTTCTTCTGGCATAGTTAATCCTAAGCGGCGGCGTTGTATTCCCCTGAGAATCGCTCTAACAACATTTTTGTCCAGAAGTAGCGAAGTGGGATGGAACATCCATCTCCGGTTCGGCATTTACCTTCTCGCTTTCTTCTTTGTATCGCTTTTCCCAAAAGGCTGTTTCTTCCTCTTCACCCAAGGCAAAATATTCTTCAGCCGTAAGTCCGAATAGAAATGTGGCATCATCAGAAAATCCACTTGCCGCTTCCATTTTTTCAATCATTGCATCAGTCATACTATCTAACAGGGAAAGCAAACGGTCACTGGAAATCATCAAAATCTTTCCATTACCTTGATAAACAAGGTATTCAGCTTTTGGTGCAATGCCAATAGAAGCCGCAATCTCTGGTGGAATTACCATACTTCCGTCTTCATTTGCAACGATTTTGGCAACCATACGAAAACCTCCGATATAATTTTAAGTAATTCCCAAAAAATTCTGTGTGCTTTTTACCAATATTCCATCTCACCCACTCACTTAGGTATCCCCCTTGCCTTCTTGCCCTTTTGCCCTCTTGCCCCTCTGCCATTATTAGTGCGTCAAGGCATAGATTGCAATGTTGACTGCCATCCGAATCGCTTGTTCGCGAACTTGGGGCGTATCTTTATGGACGTCTGAGTCTTCCAAGCCGTCGCCGATATCGGAGCTATAGGTATAGAAAACAATCATTCGCCCTTCATGGAAGAGCGCGAAACCCTGCGCGGGTTCGCCGTCGTGTTCGTGGATTTTCGGCAGTCCCTTTGGAAAATCGTAAAAGGCGTGATAAATAGGATGGGAATTCGGCACTCCCTGAAACGACTTGTCAGGGAATACGCGTTTCATCTCCCGGCGGAAGCTGACGTTCATCCCATAGTTATCATCCGCGTACAGAAAACCGCCGTGGGTTAGATAGAATCTCAGCGCTTTTACTTCTTTATCTGTGAAACGAATATTACCATGCCCCGTCATGTAAAGGAATGGGTATTGATACAAATTGCGGTCTGTGAGTTGAATCACAACTTGCTCATTCGCGGTTTCAATGTCGGTGCGTTTTCTTAACTCTTTCAACCAGTTGGGAATAGAGGTTGGGTCGGCATACCAATCGCCTCCTCCAGTGTATTTGACACGCGCGATGACAAATTTACCGCTATCAGTCGCCGCCGTAGTAGATACATCGCACATCGAAGTACACACTAATATTATCAACGCCAAAAATGCTGTTACATATCTGTTGGAAATCATTGATAATTATTCCTTTTGTAATTTTCAATTGAGGAGATGGAAATGTTACATATCTGTTGGAAATCATCCGCCTTCCGACTTCCATCTTCCGTTTTCCGTTTTCCGACTTCCGTTTACACTAACCCTTTTCGCTTCCGCAGCATCCACTCCGCGCCTAAAATGCCCACGGCAAGAATCAAGATGATGGGGCTGTCCCACAGTTCGTTTTCATGGATAGTCGTGATAGTCTCGCCGGCATCGGGAATTTTTGACGGCAGAGCATCAATCTCTTCCAACGGCATATACACGCCGCCGGAAGCTGTTGCAAGTTGCTGTAGTAATTCTTCATTCAATTGTGGATTATCAAATTCGACGCGCGGTGTTTGGATTGCAAAATCCACGGAATCTGTGCCGAGTTTTGTCTCGCCCAGTCTGCCTGAAGCTGTAAGTTTATATGTGCCCGTTTCCTGCGCTCTAAAGCGCGCGGTATACAAACCATCAACTTCGTAGGGTGTACCACTTGTGGGTACACCGTTACTTGGAATCTGAAAAGGCGCGCCTGTCGGTGGAGATATTTCAAGGGATAATTGCGCGTCGCGTGCGGGCAGATAGCTCTCGTCGTATACGCGAGCGGTAATGTGTACCTCTTCGTTTACATCATACACGCGCTTATTTGTTTCGACATTCACTAATTTGGCATCTGCGCGCGTCGCCATCCAGCGAATCGCCTGTGACCAGAATCGAGGGTAATAGTTCGCTTCATCCTTGAATGCCCACACTCCAAACGCCCAATTCCACAGACTATCGGCTGCGATTAACAAACTCTTACCGTTGCCATATCGCTGGAACGCGATAATGGGTGCAGACCTACGCGTTTGTGGATTTCGATACGTTGTTAATACCGTCGCCCCGGCGCGCGGTTGCAAGTTAGTATATAATCGAGTCAACGGAGGTAAGTCGCGCCACGCAGATTCATTGGTCTCCCGTGTATCACCCAACCGGGTTATCGGGTGGTACATTCCTTCAGCGGTGAGGGAAGGATTGAAGTCTTCATCGCGAGCTACACTGCCATTTGGAGGTACGATAACAGGCAGGAGAATGTGCAATGCGCTATTGACCCATCCACCGCGTCCAAGCGCATTCTTGCCGCCGAGAAAAATGACGGCTTTGCCGCGCTGCTCAACAAAGCCCAACATCATTTGCTGTTGTTGAGGACTGAAATATTTCGCCGGCACATCCCCGAATATCAAAACATCGTAAGTATTCAATTCTCTCTCTGTCGTTGGAAAACGGCTCGCATTAGTCAGCCCGCGCTGATGAGGATAATATTTCTGCGTTTTCGCTAACAATGTTCTGCGCAGTTGAGCAGTGCTTTTCTGCGATATGAGTATATACGCAGCCTCAATGTTCGGGTCGCGTTCTAATGTTCGTTTCAAAAACGCGTATTCCCAGCGCGGGCGGCTGTCAATAAGTAACACCTTCAGTTTCGCTTTGATAGCTTTCACAAAGAACGTTCCAAGATTATTCTCTGTTGTTAATTCCCCAGGCAGCGCAGGAGCCTCGACAACATAGCTGAAATTTCCCTCTTTTGCAGGCTTTATTTCAAAGTCAAGGGTTTGTTCTGGCGTGTCCTCACTCAACGTAACGAATGTAGCGCCCACCACGGTTTGTCCCTGGCGCAAGCTGACCTGGATTCTCTCGCCGTCATAGCCATTGTTATGCAGAGATACTCGTACAGGAACAGTGTGGTCAACATACGCGACGGGAGGTGCTTCAACATGCGTCACCCGAACATCCTTTGGCGCCACTTTGTCGCCCACGCCAATGGAATAGATAGGTACGTTTATAGATTTTGCCACATCTAAAGGATTTTTACCTATATTATTTCTGCCATCTGTTAGCAACACGATACCTCCTATCGGTTGCCCGCGCCAATCGTCTACCGCCTTCGACAACGCGCCGCCTACATCCGTGAGCGTTCCATTCGCTTGTAGAGGGCGTTTGGAGATGCTTGTAGACTCTGAGTCGAGATTAATCCCTTCACATTGTCCATCAAAGCGGTAAACTATAGTGTTAAATCGTTCAGCCAATTTCGGCAAAATACCATTCTCGGAATCGACAAATAAGCTATTTATTGACTGAATTCTACTAATTTTCGAGCCACCACGAGGGATATCCTCAATAGTCATGCTCTGCGAAGTGTCCACTAATACTAAGAGATTCGCATGTCGGCGCGTATTCTCTTGTGTAACCGCCTTAGGTTCTAACAATAAGCAGAATAAAATTAACCCGACAGCAAGTAGGCGCAAACTGATGAGGAGAATTTTCATCCCACCGCTTATCGGTCTTCTATTCCGCCAGTATGAATAAGCTGCTATCCCACCGGTGACAACGATAGCAATAATCCACCATATCCAATTATTTGTAAGTTCCATCTGTTTTCCTTAAATGGTCATAAAGAGTGAAGAGTAAAAGAGTAATAGTTTTTACTTTTTACTCATTACTTTTGACTCAAACTCATGTCCTATCAACACATCGTATCCGTCTTTTCGGAGAGGATGATAGATGTTCCAAAGCTTTCCGCCAATTTCATTCAAAGCTATTCTCTTTCGTAAGATAATATCGACATCTATATCCTCATCTTCAAAGGGGCCTGAAAATCGAACATCCTTTAGCAGAACTCCAAACTGTTCTTGAGCCAAATTCATAATACGCTGTTTGAGCGCTTTCCGTTTGAGAGCTTTCATGCAATCGCCTCCAGCAATCGTCTACACTCGTTACAATAAGCAAAGATTCTTCATTTGAGCCACTGTTCCTTCCGCAAATTCAAATTCATCCACCCAGATTACGACCCTCCTTGCTTTCGTGAAGTAGCCAGAGGAATGTAGAGGATTAAACGAATACTTATTCGATAAACTTTCGTGGCAGTTAAATCCTTGAATTCGCTGTCATCGTTGTTTTTTGCACTTCTTAGCCCTCTTGCCACCTTGCCATTTAGCCCCATTTACCCTTAAATCCGATTAGCAAAAAACATCTCCCCAACTGCCAATACAAGCAATGCCGCCATAAGATACCACCAAATATTCTGATTTTTTTCGACTTCTTGTCGATACTCGGCGATAATTTCCGCTTTTGGTTCAGCAGCCGCGCGTTGAGTTGCCGTGCGGTTGGTGAGCATACTGGTTAGTTCTTCGACATCGCGTGCATGGAGGTCAGATTCGCGTGTGTCTAAATTGACCGCGAAGTAGCGTTTCTGGTCTTCGACGTGTACCGAATAGATGCCCGGTTCATCGGTGGCGTCGTAGAATACAGAACCCTCTGCGTTTATCTTCGTTCGGTATTCTTCGCCGGAGGGATTGAAGATGGCGACGGTTGTGCCGGGAGCATGTTCGAATTCACCTATCTCAACCGTATCACCGACCAAATAATCTTTTTTCTCCTCTGATGTGCGCAGTGTGAGGTATTTGACCATCTCATGGATAAACGGCAGAAACACGCCGTGCCGAGGAAAATCAGTCCATTCAGCGTCGAATGTCGATGTGAATAGCAGAACTCGCCCTTTGCCATATTGTTTTTCGAGGACAGCGGGATTGCCATCGTCGTATTTTGCCAGTTCTTGCGTTCCGGCCACTGGGACCGCTTGGAGCCGTTTGTAAAAGCGCGCCATTCCGAAATCGCCATGGTTGGGATTTTTGAAGGGGGCAAAAATAGGATGTTCATATTTGACAACGGCGATGAGGTTGAATTCCTCATGATTTCTCTCGTCGCCTATTGCCGCCACAAAGTTGCAAGGCAATAATGCCTCCGCGCCGCTGTTGAAGGTGTTGGCATACGCGGCAGGGTCAACATTATCGCCGACAGCGACGATTAAACCTCCGCCCGCCTTGACGAAATCGCGCAATGCTTGAACTTCGCTTTTTTCTAGAGGAACTGCATTTGCCAGGATAATCACAGCATAATTTTTCATCTCATCTGCTGTCAATAGATGTGTTGACACGCTAACTTTAATAGAGACGACCCGGTCTTTCGGATTTAAAGCGTGAGTGAGAAAGAACGTCTCTGCCTCATCCGGGCGATTGTTCGGCTCGCCATCTAGACAAAATACTTGAATGGATTTTAACGTCCGCAACGTAAAATATCGTTTATCGTCAATCGGCAACTTATCGCCGGGCAATTCGACATAGCCTGCGTGCATCTTTTCATCAGCGAACCGCACCTCAAAGATGGCGTCTGCGATATCATTTGCAAGGATATCGACACGTTGCTCGCCCATCTGTTTGTCGTCTATCATCAGCTTTACGGGTATGTCGGTCACCAAAGTATCGCTGAAATTTGCGACGCGGGCAATGATGCGCGCAGGTTTTTTCTCATTTAAGACCATTGCCGGGGCGTCGATGCCAGTGATGGCACGATTGACGGGGTTTTGCGCGCTCAGGTTGACGCTCAAATCAATATCGACGCCGGTGGGCAGTTTGTCCGTCTCGACAAAGTTTTGAAAGCCGACTCTCTGCAAATCCGAAATTAAACACACAATTTTTTCGCCGATATTCGCGGCTTTGAGCACCTCGTCGGCAGCTTGCATCGCGTTAGCGTAGTCCGTCGGATTATTTGTCAGTTTCGCCTGAACATTTATCGCCGTTTTGATTTCATCGCGTTCGGAGGATAGTTCTTTTATCACCTGCGCGGTGTTGGAACTGAATATCAGCGCCGCTTTATCCTGCGCGCGCAGGCTGGACACGTATTTTGCCGCTTCAGATTTGGCTTTAGAAAACGCGTCGTCATATTCCATACTATAAGAATTATCCAGCACGACGACAACGTTTCGCCGCCCGCCACTTTCAGCGGCTTTTGGGTCCTGTGCAAAGAAAGGACGGGCAAACGCCAGCGCTAAGATAGCCAAGAGCAACATGCGCATCAGCAGCAAAAGCAACTCTTTGAGCCGATGCCGCCGAACATTGGCTTGATGCGCGTTCGTGATAAATCGCAACGAACTAAAGAACACCCGCCGCGCGCGTTCGCGATTGAGCAGGTGAATGATTATCGGGATAGAAGCCCCTGCCAGACCGGCTAAAAAAAGTGGTGCCAAAAATGACAGCCCCATCTACATCAACCCCTCTCTTTTGGCTAAGTAGGACATCAAGGCAAAATCTAACGGCGTGGATGTGTCGAGAACGTTGTAATCTATGGATTCTTTGCTGCATTCAAGTTCCAGTTTGCTTTGAAATGCTTGCATTTCCGCTAAGTAACCATCACGGATAACCTCCGGTCGCGTTAAAATCTGTTCATCCGTCTCCATGTCCACAAATCGCACCACCTTTTGTTTGAAGTCAAAATCCACTTCCTTATGGTCAAATAGATTGAATACGATAACCTCATGTCCATCGTAGCGAAGATGTGACAATCCGTCCATGACCGATTCTACTGATTCATCAATAGGCTTTTCCTGGTATATATCATACAGGTCCGAGACCAATATGACCAGCCCGCGTTTGTTCAATCTATCCGCGACGCGGTGTAGCGACTCGCTAATCAAACCGGGGTCGCCCGGTTCAATCTGTTCCAATGCAATGAGGATACCATGCAGATGCGCTGTACTGCTTTTAGCAGGCATAAATGCCTTCAATGTATCATCGAAATATGCAAACCCCACAGCGTCACGTTGTTTTGTCATGAAGTACGCCAGTGATGCAACCAGAAATGAACCATATTCTAATTTTGTTACAACATCAGATGTTTCATCATCTTTATACGCCATCGAACGGCTGGTATCTAACAATAGATAGCAACTCAAATTTGTCTCTTCCTCAAACTGTTTGACATAGTATCTATCCGTCCGCGCAAACACTTTCCAATCGACATACCGAATCTCATCGCCGGGCATGTATGGTCGATACTGCGCGAACTCTACGCTGAAACCGTGATAAGGACTTTTATGCAACCCCGAAATGAATCCTTCAACGACGAATTTGGATATTAATTCTAGATTGGCAATCTTTGCTAAAATATTGGGGTTTAAAAACCTACGTCCTGGTTGTTTTTGCATGACAATTCCTTTCGTTTTAGAAACTCATATGACAACGAATTTCTGGATTAACCGAATATGACCGAACTCAGTTACATGCTGCTTTCCTTCTTTGGATGAACCAAAGACTATTCGATAAATCCTTGAATTCGTTGTCATAGGGCGTGTTGACGAATTATTTGTCGCTCCAATTGTAGCCCAAGATTCTATCTTGGTTTATACCAAATTGCCAAGTTAGAAACTTGGGCTACGAACGCATTTCTCCGAATTCGTCAGCAGAGCCTAATCCCTACGAGGAGTGAGCATCCTCAGACCGAAGGTTGCGAGTGAAGCGAAGCAATCTGAACGGTGATACGTTCTGCCGTTTTACAATTTTTCCCAATTACTCAATTTCTGTTTTACTTCAAAATTACAAGTTTTTTTGTGGCTATAAAATCGCCAGCCTTAATCTGGTAAAAATAGACACCACTTGATACTTTCCCGCCCGCGTTATTCCGGCCATTCCAGTAGGCGGCTTTTTCTTTGTTCAAATACGACCCAGCGGCTTTATTTCCGATTTTTAGTGTGCGAACAGAATCTCCATTGACACTGTAGATTGAAATAGTCAAATCCGCATCAGCAGCGAGTTGATAAGGTATCCACGTCTCAGGGTTGAATGGATTAGGAAAATTCTGCAATAGCGCGGTTCGGCTTGGTATAATCGACACAATACCCTTGTGCGTCGTGACCGACAGGCTTTCGGCAAGCTGAACGTGATTGAAATCGATCGATATCTCTCCGAACGAATTGGGCAAAACGTCAAACTCGACCAAGAATAAATCTGAAGCAGTCGATTCAACTTGATTGAACCGTGCAAATGCCAGCCGGATCTCGTTGTCGCGGATGTTGGATTGCCAGTAGGCGTCTGAAATTACATCTGAAGCTAATACGCGTTTCGCACGAAGGACGTGATTATCATACTGCAATGTGATGCCACCAGCGGGGACCGACGCATCGTTGATTTGGATCGGAACGAAAATTGATTCACCTGCTTTGGTGGACAGATCTGGAATTGTAAGGCTGTAGTGCCGTGGTGCCACCTCTGGTGAACCCATTAACTCAACGGGGAATTCTGCGATTAAACCGACCACATACTGGAGTATGAGGATGGCATCATAAGCAGTAACGTTCCCATCACCACTGACATCTCCGACTTTCCGTTCAGGTGGAAGGGGTTCTTCAGTCGTTGCTAAAATATCTACTCTCGTCGGAGAGTGTGGGTCATCGCTCTCAATGGTGAGTATGCCACGAATTACCCCAGACACAGGTGTGGTCAGCGTCAGCGTGATGTCATGAGATACACCTACATCCACAGTAAAAATCGTTTCTGAGATAGTCAATCCTGCGATATTGCTGGAAATAGCCGAAACGTTCAACACGGCATCGCCTGCGTTACCAATTGTAACGGTCAAATCAGATGGTTCATCAACAACTACCTGACCGAAATCAATCGGTGTGGGAGAAACAGTAATGGAAGGCTTGGGGGCTGGTTGACCGCCAAATTCGTAAGGCCCAATATCCACAGTAGCTCCAGCGGGTCTGAGATTGCCTGCAAAGTCCTCGGAGGGGGCATTGGCATTATCCCCAGCGTCGATGCAAGGGCTTGCGGCTTGCAGGCGGTAGTCATCAACAACGTAATCCTCACCAACAAGTGTACCAACATCTCCCCGCACACGCATCGTTGTTGCTGTGTTGCCGAGGATATAAAAGCTATCTACCAGCACTCCTGCAAACTCATCGGGTGTCCATGACGCATTGGCATCGGTGAATGTGGTTTCGTTGAGATTCCGGTCAAATGTTGGGTCGCTTGTCCACGTTCCGGATGCGACGGATTCACCAACAAACAGCGGATCTCCATCAATATTATCATGAGTTCCCGGCAGCAACACTTCTATCAATAACAGGTTGTTGCCCAGTCCTGTGCCTCCCTGTTTGATGATGTCTGTGGTGATATTGTAGAAGGCATTGTGGGTGATGGGAATATCGTATTCACCAGACTCTTCGATAGCGATGGACATGCCTGAGAATATGTTGTTGTGGAACTGGACGCTGGAACCCGCTTCTACCGCACTGCTGGCTGAACTGTCTGTTTCCACGAAAAGATTGTTCTTAAAAGTAGCAGAGCCCGTGCTAACTGCGTTTCCTTTACCGCTTGCGGTATTGTAAAGAAACAGGTTGTTAGCGACCTCACCACTTACGTTGCCGGTCAGAAACCCACCACCATTATCGCTGGCAGAATTTCCGCTGAATGTATTTCCTGACACATTTCCTGTCAATGTGCTGACGTCAAACCCCCCTCCCCTCCCGTCGGCAGAATTTCCGCTGAAGGTATTTTCTGACACATCTCCTGTCAATGTATGCCAGACGTCAAACCCCCCTCCCCTCCCGTCGGCAGAATTTCCGCTGAAGGTATTTCTAGACACATCACCCTCAAGAGTTACAATGATGTCAAACCCCCCACCACCACCTTTGTCGGCAGAATTGTCACTGAATGTATTTCCTGACACATCTCCCGTCAATTTGCCCTCGATGTAAAACCCACCACCATATCTGTCGGCAGAATTTCCGTTGAAGGTATTTCCTGACACATCTCCTGTTAATACCTGCTGGATGTAAAACCCCCCTCCCCTCCCGTCGGCAGAATTTCCGCTAAAGGTATTTCCTGACACATTGCCTGTCAATTTATAAGCGACGTAAAACCCTCCACCGTTGTCAACAGAATTGTCGCTGAAGATATTTTCGGATACATCTCCTGTCAACTAACTTCCGACGTAAAACCCAGCTCCGTAGCCGTCGGCAGAATTTCCGCTAAAGGTATTTCCTGACACATTACCCTCAAAAGTTCCAATGACGCGGAAACCTCTACTAGAATTCACGCTGAAGGTATTCTGAGATACATTACCTGTGAAATCTCCATCGACATAGAAGCCTGTTTTATTATTTTGTATCACACACCCTTCTACGCTTCCAGCTTCAGTTGTATTTTTCAGGTAGATAGCACGACCGTAGCTAGAGGACATATTCTCCAGTGTCAAGTTTCGGATAGCGATATTTGAAACATCAATCCCTTCAATCAAGCTATTTACTGAGGTAGCATGCTGACCGTCAATGATGCACTCCGCCGCAGATGTCGTTCCTTCCAGTGTCATCCCATTTCGGAGTGCCAACGGGAATATCTCCCTGTCAATTGCCGGTTTTTCGGGGTCAGCGTCATAAGTTCCTGGTCGGATGTGGATATGCCAGGGGTCAGGCGTGCCGACAGAGGCTTCTTTTGCCAGAGCAAACGTGATGGTCTTATACGGGTTGCTTTCGGTGCCGTCAGCGGTCGCGTTGTCACCGTTCACGGCGTCAACATAAATGTGGGCAACTTGTGCTTGCGCCGTACCAATAAAACTGAACGAAAGCAACGTTGCCATCATGCAAAACGCTATTGTGATTGTGTGTAAACCTTTGTTTCTAAGCATTGTTACTGGTTCTCCATATAGTGAGTTTGGGCTTAAATTTCAGGTTCTTCTGACTTGAGTGTGGCAAAACATTTAAAGAATGAGATTGCTTCGCTTCGCTCGCAATGACAAAAAAGGGCTGTCATTGCGAGGAACGAGGTGACGAAGCAATCTCGTTTTTGAGTGAAATTGTATCCTTCCCCACTAAAGCGATGGCACCGCTTAGAGAGATGCAAATTGTAGAGTGCGATAAAATACTTTATTGCCTTATCTCCCGTAGCAAGTTCCCGATTTAGAAAAATAACGCGCAGGCGGACCTGAAATACCGCCCTTTCGGGAGCTACCCTAGTGCGCTATTTTTGCCATTCACCGGTTTGCCTCGACATAATCTCGGAG
>SDBU01001838.1_pt1 | contig 29279 bp, 25 predicted proteins | sample 2277071 | NCBI WGS metagenome assembly SDBU01 (sample SAMN10397929, study PRJNA504765) | marine sediment metagenome | isolation source: marine sediment core GS08_GC12, 126 cmbsf | place: Arctic Ocean: Gakkel Ridge, Loki's castle | collected 2008 | reverse complement strand
CTTGTGCATTGCGGGCGGCATCGCACTGGGAAAGGTCGCGCCTCGCCTGGCGGTTTACCTCGATGGGCTCGCGATAGAGGTCGGCGGCGCGCCGATAGTATCGGTGCCGATCGCCGTGTGCCTTTTCCTCATGATGTATCCGATCATGGTCAAGATCGACTTCGGCCAGGTGCTCAAGGCCGGCGCCAACGTCCGCCCGGTTGGCCTTACGCTCTTTGTCAACTGGGCGGTCAAGCCCTTTACGATGTATGCGATCTCCGCGCTGTTTCTGGGGGTGCTATTCAACACGCTGATAGGCCCCGACGCGGTGGACGTCATCAGGATGCCTTTCGGGCTCGACATGGCGGAGGGTGATACCTGCGGCGTGGGCAGGGCTGTGCTGGTTGGCGACGTTATGATGCTGGAGGTGCCTCTGTGGCGAAGCTATCTGGCGGGCTGTGTGCTCCTTGGCGTGGCGCCCTGTACGGCGATGGTGCTTGTATGGGGGCACCTGGCCAAGGGCAACGACGGCCACACGCTTGTGATGGTGGCGATCAACTCGCTGGCGATGCTGCTCTTGTACGGACCTTTGGGCGGCTTTCTTCTGGGCATCGGGCGGCTGCCGGTTCCCTGGGAGGCGCTCTTTGTCTCGATTGGCATCTACGTGGCGCTGCCGCTTGTCGCGGGGTATTTCACACGCAGATGGATCATCGCCGCCAGGGGTCGGGAGTGGTTTGAAAAGAAGTTTCTCCACATGCTGACGCCGCTGACCATGACGGCGCTTCTGGTTACCCTGGTGCTACTCTTTTCGCTCAAGGGTGAGGTCATCCTCGCGAACCCGCTCACGATTCTCTGGATAGCCGTGCCGCTTTTCATCCAGACAAACGTCATATTCTGGCTTGGGTACGGCCTGGCGAGGGCATTGCGTCTCGACTACCAGGACGCCGCGCCGTCGGCGATGATCGGCGCGTCGAACCATTTCGAGGTGGCCATCGCCACGTCCACCATGCTGTTCGGGCTGTCGTCCGGGGCGGCGCTGGCCACGGTGGTGGGGGTGCTCATCGAGGTGCCCGTGATGCTGATGTTGGTGAAGCTCTGCCTGCGAACCCGAAACGCCTTCCCCGCCCCGGCCGGGGGGTGATGGCTTCACTGGCTGGGCAGCGAGGCGGCGCGTCGCGGTGATGTGCGAGTTCCTTCGTCGCCGGCGGCGACGGAGCTTGCGTCGGCGGCGGCGCCGACGGTGTGGCGGACGCCGTCGAGGTGGGCGGTTTCCTGTGGGGTGAGCGTGAGGCCGGCCCCTTCGGCGCGGAGGCACAGGTAGGTGAACAGTGGGGCGCTGAGCAGTGCGGCGGCCGGCTCGAGACCGGCGGCCCGGCCCATGCGGCCCATGAGGCGGCGTTGGGGGCGGGTGAGCCCCAGGTCGGCGCCCAACAGCTTCAGCAGCGCCGCCGAGTCGGGCTCTCGCAGCGCCCGCATCTGGCGGCGCCAGACGATGAAGGCGGTGGAGAGCATCACCACCACGGCCAGCAGGCCGATCAGGCCCGCGGGCGACCCGGGGCCGCCGAACGGGTGCTCCGGCTTCAGCAGGTTCCCCAGCAGCGGTGTCATGTGACGGCCTCCTGTGTGGTGGCTTCCTGTGTGGCGGCTTCCTGCAGTTCCGCCAGGGCGGTGCCGGCCCGTGCACGGACCTTGGGATCGGGGTCTCCCGTGGCCAGGCGATTCAGCAGGTCGGCGGCGGGGGCGTACCGCAGCGTTCGCGCCACCCACAGGGCACTGGTGCGGTGGGCCGGCCGGGAGTCGGTCAGCATGGTCGCCAGGGCCAGCGGGCCGCGGGGGTGTTGGGCCTCCAGCAGCCATTTGATCACGTTGGCTCGCAGGCGGCAGTTCTCGCTATCGAGCTTGTCCAGCACGGCCGTCGGATCGCCGCCGACACGGCCGAGGGAATCCACGGCGTTGGCCTGCACGCGGGCGTCGGTATCGTGCAGGCAGCGGGCGAGCGTCCGGCGGACCTCGTAGTCGTCCACCGAGCCCAGGGTGGCCGCCGCGGCCGATCGGACCCTCCGGTCGGCGTGGCGGGCCAGGTGGCACAGGGGTCCGATGAACCGCTCGGCCATGTCGAGCTGGTTCACCATCTGGGTGGCCTGCAGGCGATGGGCGGTGTCGCGCCCGACCAGGCGGGCGCCCAGCAGGTCGGCTACCGAGCCGTCGAGTTTCAGCAGCGCCGAGCCCGCGCGGCGGCGGAGCGTGGGATCGAGCCGCTTGTAGCTCCGCCAGTAGCGGCGGAAGCTCTCGGCGGCCAGGAAGTGGCTCATCACGCTTCGCACCGGCCCATCCAGTTGCCCCAGGGAGGCCAGCAGGTGTTCGGTGAGCTTCGCGCTGATGCCGGTGGCGATGATCTTGGCCCCCGCGGCCGTCTGGACCTCCTCGTGGCGGCTGTGCAGGGCCATCAAGATCAGTTCGGTGGCGTCGCCGTCCCAGCCGAGCACGTACGGCATGGCGGCGCCGGCCGAGGCCGCCTCGCCGGCCAGGGCGGTGGTCAGCAGCGTCTGCTTCACGCGGGGGGAGAGCCCGCAGGCCATGGCCACTCGCAGGGCGCCGGCTTGGGAGCCGGAGGGCAGTTCGACGAGCCCGTGCGGGTCGTCCGCGGCGGCTTGGACGTGCTGCACGTCGTCGAGGGCCTCGCGGATCGGCCGCAGGGCGAGCCAGTGGCTTCGCCGGCCGATCGCGGCGAGGGTGGGCCAGTCGGCGTGGGCGATGTAGGAGCGGGCGACCTTGCGGAGGTTGCGATATCGCAGGGCGGAGAAGAGAAAGTCGGCCGCCTCCTCGGCCGGCAGGTCCCTGAGGGCCGTCATAAGCGGTCCGGTGAGCCGGCTGTCGGGTCGGTCCAGCAAGTCGAGCACGTCGTGGCTGCAGCGGAAGCCCAGCAGCACGGCCGCCTGGATAGCCTCGCCGCAGCGGTGCCGCCGAGCGGCCCGGACGGCCGTCGTCACGGCCGGGAGGATGTGGGTGGTCACGGCCCGGCGGTCGGCAAGGTGCTCCCGCGTGAGGCGGAGCAGGGCGGTCGCCGCCTGCTTACGGACCTTGGGCAGCGCGTCGGAGACCCCCTCGGCCAGCAGGTAGGCGCAGGAGGGGTGGTGGGTACGGCTCAGCAGGTCGATGATGCCGATTCGCACGGCGGGGTCCTGGGCCCGCAGGCCCACCCGCGCCAACGGCTCCAGCAGGTCCGGCTGGTCGATGAGGGCCCGGCGGGCGGCGATATCCAGCAGTCCCAGCATGGAGGCCACCTCGATGCGGACCCCCTCGCCCGGGCGGCGCAGCAACTCGATGAGCACGCGCTGCTGCAGAACGCCGGTGCCGGCCTGCAGCGCGTGGCACAGGGCCCGCTCGGCCGCGGGTCCGTCCGTCTGACCGAGCTTTGCCAACAGCGCAGAGTTGAACCGTTCGCCATCCATGGCTAAGGTGTTCATCGGATATTTGCCCCGCGAAGCTTGAGCGGTCTTGTGGCCGCTGCAACGTGGGCGGCGGGGCCGGCGGCCAAGAGAGCATTTGAGGAGCATTGCTGTGAAACTGACAGACCGTATCTCGAGCGTGCCGCCCAGCGCGACGCTGGCGGTGAGCAGCCGTGCCAAGGAACTGAAGGCCGAAGGCGTGGACGTGGTCAGCTTCGGCGCCGGCGAGCCGGACTTCGACACGCCCACGTTCATCAAGGACGCCGCCAAGGCCGCCCTCGATGAGGGGCTCACCAAGTACGGCCCGGCCGCGGGGATACCCGAACTGCGGGCCGTGCTGGCCGAGAAGCTCACCCGCGAGAACGGCGTGCCGACGACGCCCGAGCAGGTCACCATCACCGCCGGCGGCAAGCTCGCGCTGTTCAACGCCGCCCAGGTGCTGCTGCAGGCGGGCGATAAGATGCTCATCCCCGCGCCGTACTGGGTGAGCTACCCCGAGTTCGCCAAGCTGGCCGGGGCCGAGCCGGTGTTCATCCCCACCGGGCCGGAGGCGAACTTCAAGATCACCCCCGAGCAGGTAACCGAGTTCGCCGCCACACCGGGGGCCAAGGTGCTGGTGCTGAACAGCCCCTCCAACCCCACCGGCGTGGCCTACACCCCCGAGGAGCTGGCGGCCCTGGCCGAGGCGGTGTGCCGAACCGACCTGATCGTCTTCAGCGATGAGATCTACGAGAAGCTCATCTACGGCGACACGCGTTTTGTGAGCTTCGCCTCGCTCTCCAAGGAGCTGCTTGCCCGCACGGTAACGTTCAACGGGCTGAGCAAGACCTACGCGATGACCGGCTGGCGGATGGGGTGGGCCGCCGGGCCGACCGACGTGATCGCCGCGATGAGCCGCCTGATGAGCCACCAGGTATCGAACGTGCCGGTCTTCCTCCAGGTCGCGGCGGTGAAGGCGTACACCGAACCGCAGGATGAAGTGGAGGCCATGCGGGTGGAATTCGAGAAGCGCGGCCGGCACATGTGGGAACGGCTGAACGCCATCGATGGCGTCACGTGCAGGCGGGCGGACGGGGCGTTCTACTGCTTCCCGGACGTCTCGACCCATTACGGCCGGGAACTGGCCGGGGTGACCGTCAACGGGTCGATGGACCTGGCCAAGGCCGCCCTGGAAGGCGTCAACGTCGCCCTGGTGCCCGGCGTGGCCTTCGGGGAGGACCGCTGCGTGCGCCTGAGCTTCGCCACCAGCATCGAGCAAATCGACAAGGGCCTTGACCGCATCGAGAAGCTGCTGGGGTAAGGGGGGTAGGCGTTGGGGTCCGCGAAGAAAAAAGCGCGGGCCAAGGCCCGCCGCTAAACGGCGGCGCCCCGTAGTGGATGCCGCGGCGCCGATGGGCTATCGCATTTGCCAGCGGCGGCGGAGGAACCATTCCAGCGTGATGAGGGCGACGAAGGCCAGGAACCCGGCGGTGAAGTCGTACAGGGGCACCATGCCGGCCTGGGCGAGGGCCGCCTCGTCGGGGGCGGCCCGGAGGAGTTCGTCCACGGTTTCCGGAGCGGCTTCCACGTAGCGGAGCCGCCCGTCGGAGGCGCGGGCGATGCCCGCGAGGAGCTGATCGTCGGCGGCGATTCGGTTCGTTCGCTCGTCTTCCCCGCCCGCCCCGGCCACGATGAGCGGGAGCGTGTCGGTCCCGAGGGCCGCATCGGCATCGTCGGTGGCCGTGAAACGCAGAATGTACCTCCCTCGGCCGGCGGGCGTGAAGTTACCGGTGTATTGGCCGGGCCGATCGGCTGGCTCCAGGGTGAAGCTCTGGGAGTCCCGCTCGGGGTCCTCGCTCCCGGCCGGGGTGGCCACCACCAGCACGGTGGCCTTGGCGGCCGGGCCGTCGGTGTCGTGGACGGCGGCGGAGACGTCGACCAACTGGTCGATCTCCACGAACTGCCTTGGCGCCCGGCCCACCACGCCGGGGATGGAGTCCTCTCGCTCGACGTCCTGGCTGGCCAGGTAGTGAACCATCTGCCGCCAGAAGCGGGCGAAGGGGCTGTCCTTGCCGGCCCCCTCGAGCTGCAGGTGCCACCGCCAGGTGGTGTCGGCGGTGAAGGCGACCGCCCGGCCTCCACCGACGCTCAGGGTGGCCAGCACGATCACGTTGTCCTGGCCGTTGCGGGCGGTGGGGTGAATGGCCAGCGCCGTGGCCCCGGCCCGCAGCCCGGCCGTGCGGACGCAACCGGTCAGGGCCGGCAGCGAAGCGGTGGGGGCCTTGCCCCCCGGGCCCAGCAGGAACTCCTCCGTGCCGGCCAGCAGCTCGCTGGCCAGGCCGCTGGCGGTGAGCTGCGGCACGAACGGGGCGGTCACCTGTCCGATGGTGCGGGGCCCGCACTCCACCGGCAGCACGGCCTGCAGCGGCGTGGCGCCGTACCCCCCGGGGCCGAAGGTGCGCCGCCCGCCCAACATCAGCAACCCCTTGCCCGACCGCACGAACTCGCCCAGCAGGGCCAGCCTCGCCTCCCCCCAGACCCGGCTGTCCACGTCGCCGAGGATCACCACGTCGAAGAGGTCCAGCTCTTCGGTGCTCTGGGGCAGGTGGCTCAGCGTCCGCCCGTCGATCTGCCCTTCGCCGCTGAAGGTGGTCTTGGTCACCTGCACCAGCGTCATCAACTGCACTTCCGGATCGCGGCGGAGCAGGCGGGAGAGGTACTTGTATTCCGGGCGGATCGCCCCGACGTACAGCACTCGCACGTTCGGCTCGGTGACAAACATGTGCACCTTGGCCACGTTGTCGGCGGCCTGGGTGTCGCCGGCCTGCACGGCCCGGACGGTCAGCCGGCGGATGTCGGCCCGGTCGGCCGGGGCGTTGGCGGCGCTGGGGGTGAACGTCAGCGACACCTGCTTATCGAGCCTGTCCGTGGCCGGTGTGAAGGTCGCCGAGGTGTACTCCACCTTTCCCTCCTCGTCGGTCAGCACCACCTTCACCGCCCGGTTGGCCATCTTCTCGGCCAGCACGCGAACCGAGAGGCGGCACTGGTTGTTGTTGAGGGCTTCCAGCGGCGAGTCGGTCTCCACGATCCGCACGTTGGCCCCGGCATCGCCGAGGTCCCCGGGCCGATCGCCGGCGATCAGCGGGTGGATCGGCACGGTTTCCCGCCCGGCGGCGACGATGGGGCTGTCGGCGCCCGTGTGGATGCCCTCGGTCACCAGGATCATCGCCGCCAGCGGTTCTTCCCGATGGTACTCCCCGGCCATGCGGATGGCCTTGGCCAGGTCGGTGGCGTCGCCGTCGGGGTTCATCGCGGCCAGCTCCTTGACCGAGACGGGCTCGCCGAGCGTGCCGGCGAAGGGGTGCCACACCACCTTGAAGCGGCGCCGGAGCTTGCCCAACTGGCGCTCCAGCGCCCGCACGCCCCGGTCGTATCGTCGGCCGGGGGCGCCGGGGTCGATGGCGGCCATGCTGGCCGAGCGGTCCATCAGGATCACCAGCACCGCCTTGGCATCCTCTCCGCTGGGGCTGAAGCTCACCGCCGGGCGGAACAGCATGCCGATCAACGCGGCGATGGCCAGGCACCGCAGCGTCAGCAGCGAGGTCAGCCTCTTCCGCCCCAGCGGGCCGTAGGCGGGCACGTAGAACACGCCGACGGCCACCAGGACCGCCCAGGCGGTGACCACGGCCCACAACGTCGCGGTGCGGGGCGACAGCGCCAACAGCACGGCCGCGACGCACGCCACCGCCGTCAGGACGGCCGCGGCCAGGAAGCTGTTGGCGGCGCCGAGGCGATCTCCCTGCCGCCGGCGTATGGCCGAATCGATGAGCAAGGCGGGCACGATAATCCCCGTGCCGGCGGCCACGCTGAGCAGGCCCACCCGCCGCCGCCGGCGCGTCAACTGCCACACCCCGTTGGCCACCAGCAGCGCCGCCAGGGCGCCCACCAGCACCGCAAGCCCGATAAGACTATCGCCGCCCTGGAAGATCAGTTTCATGTCGCACACGCACTGCCGCCGCCATGGGAATTCTACAGCCGCCCGGCCCCGGCCGCCACTGCGTACTCGATACAGGATGACGGTTTGACATCACCGTTTAGCGGCGGAGCTTGCTCCGCGTTGCCGTCAACAGCGAATGCACCACAGAGGGCACAGAGCACACAGAGAAAGACAAGGAAAGAAGTTACAGCAAAAGACGCACGAAAGTGCAAAACAAATTCGATATCCTCGACATTAGGGGTGCAGAGAACTTGCGGGGGCGTAGTGGGGAATCTGACGCTCCACCGGGGCAAGGGCGGTGGCGGCCGAGGTGCCACCCAGCGCCCTTGACTGGGCGGCGTCGATGGTCTAGGCTTCTTCGGACTCGACAAGCGGCCCGGAGGCCAGACGGTAGAGCCTATGACGAGCGGCAAATGGCCGAAGATACCGGCGTATTCGATGCGCTACGCCACGGTGGGTATCGAGTTCATTGCCATCTTCCTGATCTTTCTCGGCGTGGGCATGTGGCTGGACGGGCGATGGGGCACGCAGCCGTGGCTGATGGTCACCGGGATGGTCCTCGGATTCGCCGGCTCGCTGTATCGGATGGCCCAGATCATCCGAGAGTACCATCGGGACCAGGAATCGTCTCAGCACGATGACTAACGGCCCGGGTTCGGGTCCAGCCGGCGTCCGCTGTCGGCAGTGTGAGCGGCATGACGTGGACACCCAACATTCTGGCCGCGGCCGACCCGGTCGAGCACATCCTCGATCTGCCGTGGCGCATCGCCGGCCGGCCAGTCCCCTGGCTGTCGGCGCAGATCGCCGTGATGGTGCTCAGCGCGGCGCTGCTGGCGATCGCCATCCCGCTGCTCACCCGGCGGCGACTGCCCCACGGCCGGCGACGGAGCATGGGGATCGTCGAGTTGGTGGCGGTGTTCATCCGCGACCACATCGCACGCCCGGCGATGGGGGCCAACGGCGACCGGGCCATGCCCTACCTGGCGACGCTTTTCCTCTTCCTGCTGACGTGCAACCTGTTGTCCCTGGTGCCGTTGGCGGAGCTTTCCGCGGCGGCGGGGCTGACCGGCTGGGGCGGAACCGACGCGCTCGGCCGGCCGCGGCACGTCACCCCCATCGGCGGCACGCCGGCCAGCGGGCTGTGGGTGTGCGCGGCCTTCGCCGGGATGACGCTGGGGATGGTGCTGATCAGCGGGTACCTGCTGCAGGTGGGCCGCCTGTGGCGGCGCACCGGCCCGCCCGTGGAGGACTCGGGCCACCACGGCCCGGCCCCCAAGGGGAACGTCTGGCTGGCCGCGGCGGGGTGGCTGGGGCGACGCCGCTTCCCGCTGCCGCTGGCTATGGTGGCCGGACTGTGGACCTGGCTGAACGGCTTCGTGCCGCCGGTGCCGGGAATCGTGGGACTGTTCATGTGGCCGATTCTGCTGGCGCTGGAGTTGGTCGGCTACGTGACCAAGTGTTTCGCCCTGTGCATCCGCCTGGTGGCCAATATGAGCGCCGGGCACATCCTGCTGGGGGTGTTGTTGGCCTTCGCGCAGGCCTCTCGCGGGTGGTCGATGGCCTTCGTGGGGCTGCCGGCGGGCCTCGCCGTGGTGACGATGATGATTTTGGAATTGCTTATTGCGGTCATTCAAGCGTACATTTTCACGTTCCTGTCGGCCTTGTTCGTCGGCCTTGCAGCGAATCCCCAACACGGTTTCGCCGCCGAACCGGCCGCCAAGCCGCCGGCGCGGAAGACGTTGCCCATTGCCACGTAGCTGGAGAGACGGAATGAAGACGATCACTGCCGTATTTACCGTCGCGCTTGTGATTGGCTGGCTGGCCAGTCCGGCGCCGGCGAAAGACTCCGACGACACCGGCGCCGGCGAACCGGCCGTCACCGCCGACGTCGGCTACGCCGGCGCGTTGAAAGCGGTCGGTGCGTGCATCGGCGCGGCCGTGGTGGTCATCGGCGGCGGCCTGAGCATCTCCCGCATCTGCTCGCGGGCGGTGGAGAGCATCGCCCGCCAACCGGAAGCGGCGGCGCAGATGTTCCTCGCCTGGCTGCTGCCGGCGGCCATGATCGAGGGCGCGATGCTCTTCGGCCTGGTGATCTGCTTTGTGGTGGCCCGCGGGTAGCGCCGCCTGCTGTACCGGCGGCGAGGGCGCCGTCGGGCGGCGGACGGGCCCACACCACGTGGCGTCACCGCCCCGGCGCCGCGATGGGCCGGGCCGGAGAGATTCGGATCGGACATGGCCATGACTCGACAGTCGACAACCGCGCGGGCGTGGATGGCGGCACTGGCCGCCGTGGCCGTGGTGTTGCTGTGCGCCGCCCCGGCCGCCGCCGAAGGTGGCGACGCGATCACCCAGCCGGACCGCTGGCGCAACGCCCTGTGGGCGGTGGGGCTGTTCGCCGTTCTGGTGGTGATTCTTCGCTGGCTGGCGTGGCGCCCGATCATGAAGGTGCTGCAGGACCGCGAGGATTCCATCGCCGAGACGATCGCCGACGCCGAGCGACGCCAGGGCGAGAGCGAGGAGCTGCTGGGGCAGTACCAGCGGCGGCTGGATGCCGTCGAGACCGAAGCCGCCGCCCTGCTGGCCAAGGCAAAAGCCGAGGCCGAGGCGACGCGGGATCAACTGCTCCGCCACGCCCGGCGGTCGGCGACCGAGGCGATGGAGAAGGTCCGCGAGGAGATCGAACAGGCCAAGCGGGCCGCACTGGCGGAGATTTACCAGACCACCGCCGAGTTGGCCTCGGAGGTGGCGGGCAAGATCATCGCCCGGGAAGTGGATCCGGCCGATCACCGGCGACTGGTGATCCGGAGCCTGGAGAAGCTGGGCGAGAACTGAGCGGTGAGCGATGGTGCAGCCGCCTGCCGAACTGAGGCCGTCACCGGCGCCCGAGCCGTTCCAGCGCGCCGTCGCGGTGGGGCAGATATACGCCGACGCGCTGTTCGGCCTGGCCGAGGAGGCGGGTGTGGCCGCCGAGACGTTGGCCGAACTCGAGCGGGTGGCGGAACTGCTGAAGGCCGAGCCGGATTTCCGCGAGCTGTTCGCCAGCCCGCTGGTGCCGTTGGATCGCAAGGAAGCCACGGTGGAGCGGGCCTTCCGCGGGCGCGTGGGCGAGTTGACCTGTGACGCGTTGATGGTGATTACCCGGCACGGGCGAATGGGCGCCATGGCGGCCATCGCCGGCGCCTTCGGGGCTCACCTGCGGCGGGCGCGACGGCAGATCGAGGTGCGGGTGACCTCGGCGGCGCCGCTGGATGAGGCCACTCGCGAGGCGATGGTGGCGGACCTGTCGGCGAGGCTGTCGGCGACGCCGCTGGTGACCGAGTACGTGGACCCGGCGATTCTCGGCGGCCTGGTGGTGCAGGTCGGCGACGAGGTGATCGACCTGAGCGTGCGGTGTGAGTTGGAGCAGATACAGAAGAGCCTCTCCCGTCGGCTGAACGCGATGACGGGCGGGCCCGGCCCGTTGCCCGGGCTTTCGGCGGATACGCCATGAAGTTTGAAGTCGACGAAATCAGCAGCGTGATCCGGCAGGAGATCGCCTCCTTCCGCGCCGAACTGGACGTCAGCCAGGTCGGCCGGGTGCTGGAGACCGGCGACGGCATCGCCCGCATCTACGGGCTGTCCGGGGCGAAGGCCGGCGAGATGCTCCGATTCGAGCGGGGGGCCATGGGTCAGGTGTTCAACCTGGAGGAAGACTGCGTCGGCGCGGTGATCTTCGCCGGGGTGGAGGACATCCGCCAGGGCGACACCGTGCAGGGCACCGGGCAATTACTGGAGGTGCCCGTGGGGGAGGCCATGCTCGGCCGTGTGGTCGACCCGCTGGGCGCCCCGGTGGACGGGGCGGGGGCGATCGCCACCGAGGGGAGGAGCCCCGTCGAGCGGATCGCGCCGGGGATCGCCGCCCGCCAGCCGGTCAACGTGCCGCTGCAGACCGGCATCAAGGCCATCGACGCGATGACCGCCATCGGCCGGGGGCAGCGGGAACTGATCGTCGGCGACCGCAAGACCGGCAAGACCACCATCGCCATCGACACGATCCTGAACCAGAAGGGCACCGGCGTGGTGTGCGTGTACGTGGCCATCGGACAGAAGGAATCCACCGTCGCCGGCGTGGTCGAAACCCTTCGCGCCCACGGCGTGATGGACTCCTGCGTGGTCGTGGTGGCCTCCTCGGCCGACCCGGCGCCGCTGCAGTACATCGCCCCCTACGCCGGCTGCACCATCGCCGAGCACTTTACCTACACCCACGGGGCCGACACGCTGGTGGTGTACGACGATCTGTCCAAACAGGCCGTGGCGTACCGGCAACTGTCGCTGCTGCTGCGCCGCCCGCCCGGGCGGGAAGCCTACCCCGGCGACGTGTTCTACCTGCACAGCCGGCTGCTCGAGCGGTCGGTGAAGCTGGCCGAGGCGTTCGTGATCGTCCCCGACGACACCCCCGCCGACGCCGACCTGCGAGCCTGTGCGGTCAACGATCGCCTGTACCTGCGCAACAAGGGCCGGGCCGAGGCCGACGAGGACCGCGCCGCCATGCCCGACGCGGCGGTGCTGACCGTCCGCCAGCTGCCGAAATCGGGCGGCTCGCTGACGGCGCTGCCCATCGTCGAGACGCTCGCCGGGGAGGTGGCCGCGTACATCCCCACCAACGTGATCTCGATTACCGACGGGCAGATCTACCTCGAGCCCGACCTGTTCTTCGCGGGCATTCGCCCGGCCATCAACGTGGGCATCAGCGTCTCGCGCGTGGGCGGGAAGGCCCAGAGGAAGGCGATGAAGAAAGTCGCCGGGTCGCTTCGGCTGGACTTGGCGGCCTACCGGGAGTTGGCGGCGTTCGTGCAGCTCGGCACCGAGGTGGACCCGGCCACGCAGAAGCAACTCGATCGCGGCGCGCGCCTGACGGAGCTGCTGAAGCAGCCGCAGGGGGAGCCCTGCAGCTTCGTCGACGAGGTGATCAGCCTGTACGCGGGCACGCGCGGGTTCCTCGACGAGCTGCCGCTGGGCGACGTGCAGCGTTTCGAGGCCGAACTGCTCGCCCACGTTCATGCCGAGTGGGGCGAGCTGTGCGCCGAACTGGAACGCTCCGGAGACATCGACGCGGAGATGGACAAGCAACTCGCCGCGGCCATCGGGGCCTTCGTCAGGGCCTTCACCACCGTCGAGGCGCCGGCGCCGGCCGGGCCGAAGAAGATATCGGAGCTGGAACAGGCCGCCAGGGAACTGGGGGTCGATCCCGACAAGCTCACAACGGAACCGGACACGGAATTGTAACCCGCCGGCGGCCGCGGCCGTCGCGGGGCGACTGACGGCCGGGGCGTGGAGGCCATGGGCAAGACCCGGGAAATCCTGACTCGCCGCAAGAGCGTCCAGAACATCCGCAAGATCACGCGGACGATGGAACTGGTCGCCACCGCGCAGTACCGGGCCGTTCAGGGCGCCGCCGAGAGGGTTCGCCCGTACGCCGAGCAGATCACCCGCATGGTGCACGACCTCGTGACGGCGCTGCCGGGGGAGCTCGACAGCCCGCTGCTTACCGAGCACCCGAAGGTGACGCGAACGGCGCTGATCGTGATGGCCTCCAACCGCGGCCTGTGCGGCGACTACAACTCCAGCGTGCTGCACCTGGCGCGGGAGCAGCGAGACCAGTGGGTCAAGGCGGGCCGGTCGGTGGACGTGTACGCCGTGGGCAAGGCCGCCGCCGTCTTCTTCCGTGCCGGGAAGGTTCCGCTGCGATGGAGCCGCCGGCAGTTCGAGGGGCAGATCGACATCGAGGCCGTGTCGGAACTGGCCGACGACATGATCGATCGCTACACCCGGGGCGAACTGCGAAGCGTGGCCGTGGTGTACACGCACTTCGTGTCGATCGGCGTGCAGAAGCCCACGGTGATGCGGCTGCTGCCCCTGGGCGAAGCGGTCGCGGCGCCGGTGGGCCCGCGAGATTGGACCGGCCTGCCGATGGGGGCGATCGAGTACGATTTCATTCCGTCCCCGGAGGCGATTCTCTCCGAGCTGCTGCCCCGGACGGTTGCCTTACGGCTGTACCGGGCGTTCGTGGACGCCATCACCGGCGAGCACATCGCCCGCATGGCGGCCATGCGAGTGGCCAGCGAGAACGCCGACGATATGATCCGAGAGCTGACGATGCGATACAATCGCGCCCGACAGGCGGCCATCACCACCGGATTGGCTGAGATCGCCGCCGGGGTCGAGGCGATGAGAGGCTGAACGCCATTCGGCCGCATACGTAGCGTAACGAGGACCGCATGACGACAGGCAAGATTTCACAGGTCATCGGCTCGACTTTCGACGTGGAGTTCCCCGCCGAGAGCGTGCCCGCCATCTATAACGCGATTCGCGTTTCCTTCACCAGCGGCGAGAAGCCAGTCGAGCTCATCGGCGAGGTGCAACTGCACCTTGGCGACGGGAAGGTCCGGTGCGTGGCCCTGGGCCCCACCGAGGGGCTCTCCCGCGGCATCGCGGCCATCGACACGGGGGCGCCCGTCTGCGTGCCCGTCGGCCCGGGCGTGCTGGGGCGCGTGTTCAACGTGCTGGGCCAGCCGGTGGACGATCGCGGGCCGGTGACGGCGACCGAGATGAGGCCCATCCACCAGGCGCCGCCGCCGTTCGCCGACCTGAAGCCCCAGCACGATATCTTCGAGACGGGCATCAAGGTGATCGACCTGCTGTGCCCGCTGGTTCGCGGCGGCAAGACCGGGCTGTTCGGCGGGGCGGGGCTGGGCAAGACCATCATCATCCAGGAACTGATCGCCCGCATCGCCACCGAGCATGGCGGCTACTCGGTCTTCGCCGGCGTCGGCGAACGCACCCGCGAGGGCAACGACCTGTGGCTGGAGATGCAAGAGGCCAAGATGGGCGCCGGCGGCAAGCGGGTGATCGACAACACGGCGATGGTGTTCGGGCAGATGAACGAGCCGCCCGGGGCCCGCCTGCGAGTGGCCCTGACCGCCCTGACCATGGCCGAGTACTTCCGCGACGCCGGCGGGGGCGACACGCTGTTGTTCATCGATAACATCTTCCGCTTCAGCCAGGCCGGGGCGGAGGTGTCGGCCCTGCTGGGGCGAATCCCCTCGGCGGTGGGGTACCAGCCCACCCTCGGCACCGAGATGGGGGAGCTGCAGGAACGAATCACCTCCACGCTCGACGGGGCGATCACCTCGGTGCAGGCGGTGTACGTGCCGGCCGACGACCTTACCGACCCGGCCCCGGCGACGACCTTCACGCACCTGGACTCCTTCGTGGTGCTGCAGCGGTCGATCGTGGCCAAGGGCATCTACCCCGCCATCGACCCGCTGCAGAGCTCCAGCCGCATTCTCGACCCCGCCATCGGCGCCGAGCACTACGTCGTGGCCCGGGAGGTGCAGCGAACGCTGCAGCGGTACAAGGACCTCCAGGACATCATCGCCGTGCTGGGCATGGAGCAGCTTAGCGAAGAGGATAGGCTCCTGGTGACCCGGGCGAGGAAGATCGAGCGGTTCCTCAGTCAGCCGTTCTTCGTGGCCGAGGTCTTCACCGGCATCGAGGGCAACTTCACGCCGCTGAAGGAGACCATCCGCGGCTTCAAGGAGATTTGCGACGGCAAATGGGACCACCTGCCCGAGTCGGCCTTCCTGTACGTCGGTCCCGTCGAGCAGGCCGCCGAAAAGGCCGGGGAAACCGTCCCGGGAGGGAAGTGACGTATGGAAATGGCGATACTGACGGCAGTATGGCTGGTGGCGGTGCTCGCGGGCACCGTTCGAAACGAGTGGGTGAAAGACTGGCGGCAGCTCCGCCGATCGGCCATTCTTCTGCCGGTGGCGGTGGTGTCGCTGGCTACGGTGCTGATTTGTACCACGCGCAAGGATCTGGAAGTGTTCGGCCTCATCTGCGGGGGCGTTCACGTGGTGGGGCTGGCGCTGCTGCTGCTGGCCTATTGGCCGAAGCCGCCGGAGGCGGAGAATCCGGCGGACGACAACCAGGAAGAGAGGTCGGAATAATGGACGTGCAAGAGGCAATTCGCCAGCGCTACAGCGTGCGGGCCTACGAGGACCGCCCGGTGGAGCAGGAGAAGCTCGACGCCGTGCTGGAGGCGGCCCGCCTGGCGCCCTCGGGGTCCAACCGCCAGCCGTGGAAGTTCGTGGTGGTGCGAGAGGCGGCCACGCGGGTGAAGCTCGCGACGGCGTGCAACGGGCAGAAGTTCGTCGCCCAGGCCCCGGTGGTCATCGCGGCGGTGGGCACCGCGCCGGAGCGGACGATGAGCTGCCAGGTCCCCGGCGACCCGGTGGACGTGGCCATCGCGATCGATCACATGACCCTGACGGCCACGGACTTGGGCCTGGGCACCTGCTGGATCGGCGCGTTCGACCAGGATGCGGTCCGCGACCTGCTGGGCATTCCGGCCACGGCCAAGGTCATCCAGGTGCTGGCGCTGGGCTACCCGGCCGACTCGCCGCGGGACAAGTCGCGAAAGCCCCTCGACGAGGTCGTCTGCTGGGAGCGGTGGAGCTGAGAGAACCGGAGATTGCCGACGGCGTGTCCCTGGCGAGGGTCGCCCGTCCGCAACTCGAAACTGCAGTGGGCATTTTGGGAGAGCCCAACGCATGGCCAAGACGTTCATATGCCAGGTGATCACGCCGGAAGGGCCGCTGGTGCGGCGCCGGGTGACCTCGGCGGTCTTCCCCGCCAAGGACGGGCAGTACGGCGTCCTGCCCGACCACGCGCCGATGATGAGCCTGGTGGGCACCGGCTCGGTGGCGATGCGCGGGCGTCTTGACGACGTGGTCTTCCTGGAACTGTCCGGCGGGTTCGCGGAGATCCGCCAGGGCGTGCTGACCATCTTGGCCGAGCACGCCGGACGGATGATCAAGACCATGGCTGACGCGGGCGGCGACGAGCGCGAGCATCTCGCCGAGGAATAACTGTCTCTGCCCCGCGACGGGGCCGAAAGGGCCGGACCATAGCTCCTGAGCCGAGAAAAACCGCGATCGGGAAACTGCTGGTGGTGACCGACGGTCGGCCGGACCACCAGGCCATCCTCGCGCTGCTGGTCGCCGGCGGCGAAGTCTGTCGCGTCGCCCGTCCGGGCAAGGTCCGCGAGGCGCTGGAGCGGGGGGAGTGTCGCGCCGTCGTGACTCTGACGGACCCCGGGCAGTTGGCGGAGGAGTTGGGGCAAGCCTCTCGGGCGGCCGATTTCCACCGGGCCGGGCGGGAGTTGCTCTGTGCGGCGGCCGGGCAGGTGGCCGAGGGGGACCTCATCAAGGTGTTCGATGGCATCCAGGAGCACCTTGGCCGCAGTTTGGACGATCTGCTGGGCCGGCGGCAGGTGAGCCTGTACGTGCTGGACGGTCGGACCGGGCGGCTGGAACGGGTCGGTGAAGCGGGCCCGGATGAGATGGCCGAGCCGACGGCGGTGTTCGCCGACGTCGAGGGTAACGGAATCGTCGGCTACGTTGGCGCCACCGGACGGAGCGAGTTGTGCGACGACCTCAGCGAGGACCCGCGGTACCGCCCGCTGGGGCTCGTCGGGGCCCGAAGCAGCCTGACGGTGCCGGTGATGCTGGCGGGCAAGGTGCTGGCCGTGCTGACGCTGGAGAGCCTCCGGCCCGCCGATTTCACCCCGGCCGACCTGGAGGGCACGGAGGTGCTGGCCGACTACGTGGCCCTCTCGCTGCACGCCCTGCGGCAGGTGATGACCGCCCGGTACGACGCCGTCAGTGACACCGTCCGGGCCCTGACGGCTGAATTGGCCGGACCGTTGAGGGAGATCCGCGAGGAGGCGACCAGCCTGACCGCCGCGTTCATCGGCCACGACGAGATACGCCAGCGCCTGGGGCGAATCATCGAGACCGTCGACGCCCTGAGCGCATCGGTCAACCGGCTGGCGGGTGAGCCGACGTCGGTGGGCCTGTCAATCCCCGCGGCCGCTCAGCCGGGCGAGGCCTGGTTCACCGACAAGCGGATCCTGGTGGCCGACGACGAAGAGCTGATCCGCACCACCATCTGCGACGTGCTGTCCGGGGCCGGGGCCATCGTCGATGCCGTCGTCGACGGCGCCGAGGCGGAACGGCAGATCGAGAGCGGCCGTTACGACCTGGTCATCAGCGACATCAAGATGCCGCACCGCGACGGGTATGCAGTCTTCGCCGCCGCCAAGCGCCGCAATCCCGACACGGCCGTCATCCTGATTACCGGCTTCGGGTACGACCCCAACCACAGTATCGTCCGCGCCAACGCCGACGGCCTCTCCACCGTCCTGTACAAGCCCTTCAAGGTCAATCAACTGCTCGAAGAGGTACGCCGCGCGTTGGTTTGACGGCGGGAACACGGGACGCGGAACGGGGAACACGGAACACGGAACACGGAACGGGGAACACGGAACGGGGAACACGGAACGGGGAACACGGAACGGGGAACACGGAACGGGGGACATGGAACGCGGAAGCGCCGTAGGGTGTGCAGCGTTTTTGTGCTGCACACGGAACGAAGGCGGGGGTAATCGGTAGCTGGTGGCCGGGGCTCGGGGGGGGTGTCTCCTTTTTCGTTTCTCCTGCTCCCCTGTTCTCCTGTTCTACTGCTCTAAGCTGCGTGTACGCAGCTTACGCCCAGGGGAAGGCCTCTCCGGTGAGGAGCGTGTAGGCCTGGAGGTACTTCTGGCGGGTCGCCTGGATGATCTCCTTGGGCAGTACCGGGCCGGGGGGCTGCTTGTTGAACTTGATCTCTTCGAGGTAATTCCGGACGTACTGCTTGTCGAAGCTATCCTGGTCGCGCCCCGCCTGGTACGTCTCTGCCGGCCAGAAGCGGGAACTGTCCGGGGTGAGCACCTCGTCGATGAGCATCAACTCGCCGTCGTCGTCGATGCCGAACTCGAACTTGGTGTCGGCGATGATCACGCCGTGCCCGCGGGCGTGATCTCGCCCGGCGCTGTAGAGTTGCAGGCTGACATCCCGCACCCGGGCGGCCATCTCGGTCCCGATGATCTCGGCGGCCCGCTCGAAAGAGATGTTCTCGTCGTGGTCGCCCAGTTCGGCCTTGCTGGCGGGGGTGAAGATCGGCTCGGGCAGTTCCTCACACTCCCCCAGCCCGGCCGGCACGGCCACGCCGCACACGGTGCCGGTGGCCTGGTATTCCTTCCATCCGCTGCCGGCGAGGTACCCGCGAACCACGCACTCCACCGGCAGAACCTTCGCCTGCTTGCACAGCATGAAACGCCCCTCGAATTCGTCGCTGCGGAAGGGGGCGGGCAACTCCTTCAGATCGGCCGAGAGGACATGGTTGGCCACCACGTCGGCGAGCTTGGCGAACCAGAACAGGCTGATCTGGGTCAGCACGCGGCCTTTGTCGGGAATGCCGTTGGGCATGACCACGTCGAAGGCACTGATGCGGTCGGTGGCGATCAGCAGGAGCTCACTGGACAGTTCGTAAATGTCGCGCACCTTGCCGCTGCGCTTGGGGAACCCGGGAACGTTGGTGGTCAGAAGGGCGGTCTTCTTCATGGATCCCACTCGCGTGAAAGAAGGTATTCGATGGCGTCGGCTGGGCTCGGTGCCACGGCCGGGCCGCTGGTTCCGCTATCTATATCCGCTGGGGATGCGGCAATCAAGAGTGCGCTCTGCCGGCCAAGTAGCCGAAAAGGAAGGCCAACTGGGTCAGCAGGTTCGCCGCCAGCAGCGCCGGGCGTGAGACTCCCCGCCGCCAGCGGCACAGGGCGACCCCGCCGATGCTGCCGGCGAGCAGCGCCGTCGCGGCCGGGGCGGCCACCCATCGCCCGAGGGCGCTGAGATACCACAGCGTGCCGGCCAGCGCGGCGGCCATCCACAGTGCGGTGGCCGCCACGGGTTGGCGCTTGCTGAAACGCTTGACCAAGCGTGGTGCCTCCTCGGCGGGCGGGCAGAAATGCCCGGGCATCATCATCGCCCAGGTGCCCCACATGGGCATCAGGATCAGCACGCGGTACTCCTCCAGCGGGCGCAGCCACGCCAGCGACGGAGGCAGCCAGACCGGTTCGCGATACGCGGCCGGCACGATCTGCAGCAGGCCCAACACCCACACGGTCACCACCAGCGCGCCGATGACGCCTTCGCCGCCGGGGGACCACCGCTCGCCCAAGACCTGCCCCGGGGCGAACAGCACGCGGCGGAAGGGGCCCAGAGCCGTCGCCAGGGTCACGATGGCCGCGGGCATCAACGGCAGCGGGTGCCCCTGGTGGTCCGGGAACACCAGCGTCGCCAGCGCCCACAGGCCCGCCAGGCCCAGCCCCCACCCCACGCCCATCAAACCGAGCCAGAACCACAAGCCGCGGAAATCCCGGCCCGAGTGGGCCGACAAGCGGCTACCGCGGCCCGCCAGAAGCAGCCACGCAGCGCCAAGGCCCGCGATGATCCGACGAATTCGCATTGGCGCCCCTATTGTGGGGACAGATACCTTAATTATTTTCAGTCTCGCCGTTTCTTCGGCCTCGGTCCGCATTCGCGGAGCGGAGGACGCGGCCAATCAGCGATTCCAACAGTTTCACGGGCGACCTGGATCCGAGTTTCGGTATCTGACCCTATTATGGGGACAGATACCTTAATTATGCTCGCTCTCGCCGCTTCTTCGGCCTCGGCCCGCGTTCGCGGAGCGGAGGACGCGGCCAATCAGCGATTCCAACAGTTTCACGGACGACTCAGATCCGAGTTTCGGTATCTGTCCCCGTAATAATGAGGCAGTCGTTTTGGCCGCCGAAGCCGAAGGAGTTGCTCATGACGGTGTTGACCTCGGCGGTGCGGGGCTGGTTGGGGATGTAGTCGAGGTCGCATTCGGGGTCGGGGGTCTGGTAGTTGGCGGTGGGGGGCAGGATGCCGTCGCGCAGGGCCAGCACGCAGGTAATCAGCTCCGTGGCCCCGGCCGCGGCGATCAAGTGGCCGAGCATGCTCTTGATGGAGCTGATCGGGATGCGGCGGGCGCTGTCGCCGAGGGCGAGTTTCATGCCCTTGGTCTCCACCGAGTCGTTCTGCTTGGTGCCGGTGCCGTGGGCGCTGATGTAGTCGATCTGCTCGGGCGTGATCTCCGCGTCGGCCAGGGCGGCACTCATGGCGGCGGCGGCCCCCTCACCTTGGGGGTCCTGGTCGGTAATGCGGAAGGCGTCGGCGGAGCTGCCGAAGCCGATGATCTCGGCCAAGATGGTCGCCCCGCGGCGGAGCGCAAAGTCGCGATCCTCGAGGATCAGCATGCTGGCGCCCTCGCCCAGCACGAAGCCGTCGCGGGTCATGTCGAACGGGCGGGAGGCGGTGGCGATCTCGTCGTTGCGGACGCTCAGGGCGGTCAGGCGGTTGAACCCGGTGACCCCCAGCAGGTGGATCATGCTGTGGGCGCCGCCGGAGATCATCACGTCCACGTCCCCGCGGCGTATCTGGCAGGTGGCCTCGCCCATCGCCTGGGTGCTGGCCGCGCACGCCGTCAGCACGTTGAACGTCGGCCCGGTGGTCTTGAACTGGTACGCCAGGTGGCTGGCGACCATGTTGGCTTCCTGCTCCAACTCGCGGAAACGGTCCATCCGCTCGGCCGCGAGGTGGCCCCACTTGACGGTATCGAGCTTCCCGTCGGCGCAGGCCTCGACGAGGCAGGAGACGAAGTTCTCGAAGTCCAGGCTGCCCTCGCCGCAGCCGAGGTAGATACCCGTCCGGGAGCGGTCCAGCGTCTCGCAGCCGCCCAGGCCGGACTGGTTCCAGGCCTGCTGGGCCGCCCCCAGGGCGAAGCGGGTGGCCCGCCCGGCGTGGCGGTGTTCGTCGGCGTTGGGCAGGTGGTCGGCGAGGTCGAAGCCCTTCACCTGGGCGCTGAAGGTGGACGGGAAGGTGCGAGCGTCGAACACGTCGGTGGCGCCGACGCCGCTTTCCCCGGCCAGAATCGCCCGCCAGAACGACTCGACGTCATGGCCCAACGGGTTGACGGTTCCCATGCCGGTGATGACCACGCGACGCCTGCTCATGCGGCACCCCCGTAACGTTTCAGGACTATCGCCGCGGACTGCCCGCTGCGGTCGAACGACTGCACCAGCACGGTCTGCACGGCCTTGGATGCCGATCGGGCGGGGATGTTCAGCCCCTCGCACCCCGCGGCCGGGGCGGCGAAGTTGGCCGAGGCGGGGACGATCTGGCGGTCGATGGCCATGGCGGCGGCCACCAGCGACAGGCCGCCGGCGCCGGCGTAGGCGTTGCCCACGGCCCCGGTGATGGCGACCACGGGCACCTCGGCCCCGGCGAGCAGTTCGGTGATGGCGGCCGCCTCGCACGTATCCTCGGCCGGGACGCCGGTGCCGTGGGCGAGCAGGAAATCGAGCTGATCGGGCTCCACCTCCGCGGCGGTGAGGGCCTTGCGGGCGGCCAGGGCGACGTTGCCGCAGTGGGGCACGTCGGGGTCCATGGCCACCGGGTCGGCCGCGGCGCCGAAGCCGACCACCTCGGCGTACACCTTGGCGCCCCGCCGCTCGGCCGTCTCGGCGGCCTCGAGCACCACCAGCCCGCCGCCCTCGCCGACGACCGTGCCGGCGTGGTCGACGTCGAACGGCCGGCAGGCCTCCCCGGGCGAGTCGTTCCCCGTGGTGACCAGGCGGGCGAGCTTGGTCTGTCTCAGCATGCCCATGGGGTTCAGTTTGCTTTCGGCCCCGCCGGCCAGGGCCCACTCGGCGGCGCCGCGGGCGATCTGGTGCGACGCCTCGCCCACCGACAGCAGCGCCGAGGCCTCCCCGCAGGTGATGGTGTTGCTGGGGCCTCGCAGGTCGTGGATGATCGTGACGTGGCAGGAGAGCATGTTGGGCAGGTACTTCAGCAGCCACAGCGGCGTGAGGTTCTGCATCCCCTCGGCGCCCCACCGGCCCATATCGAAGCGGCCGTCGGCGTCCACGGCCGTCGTGACGGCGGCACCGAGTTCCTCGAGGTCGGGACAGATCAGCCCGGCCCCGATGTTGCAGGCAAAGCGGGCCCCGTCGACGTCCACGGCGTCCGGGTCGATCCCGCGCGTGGTCACACCGGCGTCTCGCACCGCCACCTCGGCGGCGGCGACGGCGTACTCGATGTCGCGGGACATCAGCTTGACCGCCTTGCGGTAGTTCTTGGGGACGAATTGGCGGGCGGAGAAGTCCGGCACCTGCCCGGCGATCTGGCAGGGGAAACCGGCCGGGTCGAACGCGTCAATTCGCCGCACGCAGCCGGTGGGCCCGCACAGGGTGTCCATCAGCGCCGGCGCGCCGACGCCCGCGGCACTGACCGCCCCCACGCCCGAGATCACCACCCGACGGGCGTTCATTCCGGCGACTCCTGCTCGAACGGCGCCAGCAGCCGGCGGAACTGGTCGGTGAACACGAAGTTCTCCTTGGGGAACGTCCGCCCGGAGAGGTTCTGGTCGATGTGGCTGAACATCATCTCCACGTGCCCGATCTTCCGCCCGTTGCGCGAGATCGTTCCGGTGATGGCCGCGGCGCTGTCGCTGATGGAGGTGATCTCGGCGTGGTAGGTCAGTTGGTCCCCGGGCACCACCAGCTCGTCGATCTCCGCGGTGCCGATCTTCGCCAGGATCACCTTCTCGGCGAAGTTCCGGGCGTGCCCGACCAGTATGCCCCCGGTCTGGGCCATGCCCTCGATTATCAGGGAAAACGGCATCACCGGGTACGCCGCCCAGTGATCGTGGAGATGCTCCTCGGCCAGTGTCACGTTCTTGATGGCCGTGGCGGATTGGCGGGGGTGAAAATCCGTGAAGCGGTCAATCCAGATCCATCGCATCTCAGGCTCCGGTCGGAGGGGCCGTACCGGGCGGCGACCAAGGACGAGGCGGCCGCCTCAGACCGCACCGACCTTTCCGGAAACGTAGTTGACGATCGTTTGCACCTTGAACAGCTCGGTCATCTTGTTCACGTCCGGGTCCTGCTCGAAGGTCGACAGGTCGGCATGCGGCATCCGTTCCTTCAGCATGGCCAGCCCGGCCGGGGTGATCTTGCCGTCGGCGACGTAGTCGGGGTTGTTCAGCACGTTATCGGGGAAAAGCTCCCCGCGGGGGATTTTGATGTCGAAACTCTTCTCCAGGCGAAAGACGATGTCCAGGAAATCGATACTCTCGGCCCCCAGATCGCCGGTTAACGTGGCCTCAGGCGTCACTTCGTCGTCATCCACGCCGAGGGCGTCAATCAGCGTTTCTCGCACCTTATCGAAGATGTCACCCTGAGTCATCGGCATAGTTGTCGCTCCTTTTCCATTGCATGCCGACCCGGCGTTTGGGCCGACGAACCGCACACGTATAGGCGACTCGACCGGCAATGTCAACGCCGGGCCGAGCCAAAAACCCACGCCCCTACGTGGCGGCCGGCACCGTGGCGCCCCCGCACAACTTGAAGCGCTGTCTCATCTGCGCGATGATCTCCTCGTCGGCCCCGCCCAGTGCCGGATTGTCGTCGGCGAGGTTGAAGGCCCTCAGCTCGATTCGGGCCTGAACGGTCGTGGTCCCGTCGACCGTGCCGAGGCATTTGAAGGTGTAAATATCGCCGTTTTGCTTGGTCAGCTCCGCCTCGATCCGCAGCGTGTCGCCCGGGGCGACGAAGCTGGCGTAGCGGACGTTTCGGGCCCGCTTGAGCACCACCATCGAGAGGGAAAAGTCCGTCATCTGGCGGATAAGCCACGCTGCCGACTGGGTGCACGCCTCGAGCATCAGCACCCCCGGCATCACCGGGAAGGTGGGGAAGTGGTCGGCGAGGTACTCCTCCGCGGCCGTCAGGCACTTGGTCGTGACGATCTGCTTGCCCGGGGTCAAGCTCTCGATACGGTCCACCAGGTAGAACTTCATAGGGACGACTCCATCGCGGCCGACTCGCTTAAAATGCCGTTACGGCACGACTTGTACTTTCGCCGCCGGGCAAATGCAAGACTTTTCCGCCGCCGCGGCTATACTGGGGCCATGGCGATTGCGGCCCTGCGAAACATCCAGCACGAGTTCGAGAGCCTGCACCTGCTGCGCGGGCTGAACCTGGAGGTCTCCAAGGGCGAACGAGTGGCCCTGGTGGGGGCCAACGGGTCGGGCAAGACGACCATCTTCCGCATCCTGGCCCGCCACTTGGCCCCGACGCGGGGGGAGGTGTTCTGGCGGAAGGGCCTGCAGGTGGGCTATCTGCCGCAGCAGTCGCGGCTGGAGACCGACCAGACCGTCGCCGAGGTGGCCCGCGGCCCGTTCGCCGAGCTGGGGCGGATGGAACGCCGGCTGGGCGAACTCTCGGGGGAGATGGCCGAGGCTGGCGGGAAGCGACTGGGCCGCTTGATGGCCGAGTACGGCCGGCTGGAGGCGAGGCACGCCGTCGCCGGCGGCTTCGCGTGGGAGCACCGCGTCGAGGAGGTGCTCGCCGGGGTGGGATTCGCCCCCGCCGACCGGGACAAATCCTGCTGCCAACTCAGCGGCGGGGAACAGGGCCGCTTGGCCCTGGCCGGGCTGCTGCTGGGGGAGGCCGACCTGCTACTGTTGGACGAGCCGACCAACCACCTCGATCTCGAGGCCGTGCAGTGGCTGGAACACTTCCTGGGCGGCCTTCCGGCGGCGGTGGTGATGGTCAGCCACGACCGGTACTTCCTCGATCGCCTGGCGTCGAAGGTTTACGAACTGTCCGGCGGGGCCACCGAGTCGTACCCCGGCAACTATAGCAACTACCTTCAGGAGCGAGGAATCCGCCGGCTGCATCGGCAGCGGCAGTTCGAGAAGGACCAGGCCTACATCGCTAAGGAGCGCAATTTCGTCGCCCGCTTTCACGCCAGCGGCTCCCGCAGCCGGGAGGCCAGGGGGCGGGCCACCCGACTGGCCCGGCAGCTCAACGCCGGGGAGTTTATCACCGAGGCCGACCGCGGCGAGAAAACCCTCTCGCTTCGGATGAGCGCCCAGAGCCGAGGCAGCAACCTGGCCGTGCGGATGGCCGACGTGTCCAAGGCCTTCGGCGAGCAGAAGATCGTCGAGGCACTCACCTTCGACCTGTACAGCCGGGAGAAGATGGCCATTCTGGGGCCCAACGGGGTGGGCAAGACCACCGTGCTGCGGATGGCCCTGGGCCTGACCGAGCCCGACGCCGGGCAGGTGAAGGTGGGCAAGGGGATGACCGTCGGGCATTACGACCAGAAGCAATCGGGCCTGGACGATTCGCTGACGGTGCTGGCCCAGATGCGGGCGTTCACCGGCGAGGCCGCCGACGGGCCGCTGCGCGCCTTGCTGGCGAGGTTCCTCTTCCGCGGCGAGGAGGTCTTCAAGCCCGTCGCCGCCCTTTCCGGCGGGGAGCGAAGCCGGCTGCTGCTGGCGAGGCTGCTTTACCAACGGCCGAACTTCCTGGTGCTCGACGAGCCGACCAATCACCTGGACATCCCCTCGCGGGAGGCCCTCGAAACGGCCCTCGGGCAGTACGACGGCACCGTGCTGCTGGTCAGCCACGACCGCTATTTCGTCGATCGCGTGTGCAGCCGACTGCTGCTGCTGTGGCCCGACCGGTGGGAACTGGTCGCCGGGAACTACAGCCACTGGCAGATGCTGCTGGCCGAAAAGGCCGAACGCCGCCGGGCGGCGGAGAAGCTCACCGAAGCGACGGCCGCGGCAAAGCCCCGCCGCGCGGGCCCGGCCGGTGGCGCCAAGGCCGGCGGCAAAGCGGGGGAGGCAAGAACCGTCGGCGGCCTGAACAGCTACCAACTGGGCAAGCTCACCCTCAAGCAGGTCGAAGACCAGATCCACAAGGCCGAACGCAAACTCAAGGAAGTGGAGGAATCCTTCTCCACCCCCGAGGTCTTCGGCGACCCCGACGCCCTCGCCGCAGCCCAGCAGAACTACCAAGACCTCCGCACGGAAATCGACGGATTGATGGAAGTCTGGCAGGTTAAGATGGATGAGCAGGGGGGGGAGCAGTAGTCGGGGGCCGGAACTTGGAACGCGGAACACGGAACTCGGAACACGGGTCCCGGAACGCGGGAGCAGGTTGCTGTAAGGCTCGTAGAGCCGATAGAACAGGCCCCGGTGAATGGCGGGTACGGAGCTGGGAGAGGCCATGGTGAAGCGTGTCGCTGTGATCGTGTTGCTGCTGGCGGGGGGGACGGCGGGGGCGCCGTTGACCGAGGATCCGCCGACGGCTAAGGCGCCGAAGGCGGGGGCGCTGGGCGGGGTGATCGGCAAGGCCGCGAAAGTGGCCACGCTGACGGCTGTCTCGCGGGTGACGGGGAAGCGATACACCCCCAAAACATTCGACCGCAAGACGGGGGCGTTCCGCTTCGAGGGGCTCCCCGGCGACGCCGACTACGACGTGTGCCTCACCACCACCGATCGACGGCGAATCGAGGGGATCGACCTGAGCTGGGTGGAGGCCCGCATGCTGCGCCTGGCGGCGAAACGCCGGAAGGAGCTCGCCGTGCCGGCCCCCCGCGCCCGCGCCTTCACGCGGGCCGACGCCGACGCGCTGGTCAAGTTCGTGGCCGACCGGGAGGACTTCTCCGACGTCAACCGCCCGCTGTACATCCGCGGCGACGGCGGCCGGGCGGTGATGCTGGTCGAACGCATCCGCACCCGTGAGTTCCACGCGGCCAAGGCGGGGGAGATGGTCTGGCGGACCGATCTGTGGTACTTCACCTTCGACGCCGGCGGCTGGCAACTGGTGGGCAATACCGAGCGGCTGGTCGAGAGGCACCGCCTGCTCGCCGACGCCTGGAGCCGGTTCACCGTCGTCTACGAGGCGGCCCTGTCGGCCCACGTCGACGAGCACGGCAAGAGCCAGCCGATCGCCTACAGCCTCGGCGAGCCGCTCAACCCGGCCACCGGCCGCATCGCCGGCCGACCGATCGCCGAAGCGGCCAAGCCCATCATCCTCGGCCTGCCCACAACGCACACCCGCCCCGCGAGCGAGTTCATCCTGCCGAAGCGCAGGTAGGGTGTGCAGCATTTTCTGCTGCACACCAGCGGAGGCCAATCACCGCACGCCAATCACCGGCAGGTCGCCTCATGCGCCTTGCAGCGGATACCGCATCGAGGGCGTTGCCCGCCTTCGTTCCGTGTGCAGCAAGTAGGGTGTGCAGCGTTTTCTGCTGCACACCAGCGGAGGCCAATCACCTCACGCAAATCACCGGAAGGTCGCCTCATGCGCTTTGCAGCGGACAGGGCCATCGAGGGCGTTGCCCGCCTTTGTTCCGTGTGCCCACCCTCGCCAAAACACGCCTCCAACAGGTACAGCCCCAACGGGGCGAAAGCGTTTTGCCGGGGGTGTTAGCCCTTGTTGTTCTACACAAGTATCGCCGTCATTCTTGCTTCCCGGCCAAGGAGTCGCCGAGAAGAGAGGTGACGCGAAGGTACCAGGCGCCATGAGGCCGTGACGCCCCGGCGGGGCGCGCGGATTTAGCCCAGGGCGCCGCGAAGCCAGCCCTGGGTACGCGGCCCCCGTCGCGTAGCCCCAGCGGGGCGGCCGTGCGGTAGGCTGGGCTATGGCCGCCCCTCCGGGGCTTGCCAGAGGTCGCCGCGGCAGACCCCGGGCTTGCTTCGCGGCGCCCGGGGCTAAAGACGTTGGCCCCGCCGGGGCCTGAAGCCGCCAGCGGTGTCCCACGAGGCCGACATTGTGTGAACGGTTACCCAACTTGAAAGATGTGTAGAACAACGAGGGCGTGAGCCCCCGGTGGGCAGCCTATTCAACGGACTAGCCATGAAAGGGCGACAGTATATTCGGTAGCTTCACTGTCGCCCCTCCGGGGCTATCGACATAAGGGGGACGTATTCCGGGGGCTCACGCCCCCGGCAAAAAGCTTTCGCCCCTTCGGGGCTGACCCAGAGGGCGTTGCCTGCCTTCGTTCCGTGTGCAGCAGAAAAACGCTGCACACCCTGATATGGAACGACCATTGTCAACGCTCATTTCGGTTACGGGCCCATTTTGTGTGACCTCCTGGAACTCGAGGGCGTTGGGAGGTGCGGAAGGCTGGACGGCACGGGCGTCTTCGACGACGAGTCATTCTGATATTCGTGGATTACCGCGGTCCTCTGCGGCAGCGCCAACATGGCCGTGCTTCGTCGGGAGAAGTCGCTGTCTACGGTCGGGAGTCCGGACGGCCGAGGCTGTCCTGTCCACTTAGGGTGTGTCGCGAGTGTCTCCAAATCGTGCCTGTGCCTGTCCAGCTTCATCCGCGTATCGCTTTCTTTACGTTCACTGTCAGTCCGTCACGAACCATCGAATCCGTTCAGCTTCCTGCAACAGCAAGTCTTCTTCGCCCCTGGGTCCTGCGCCCCGACGTGAGGGCGTAGGGGCGAAGAAGGCGGCCGACACCGGGCAACGCCGGCGACGTCGGCCCACATCACGGTGCGGGCGAGGCGTAGAACTCCCGCGCCGTCTGACGCCGCTCGGCCGGGGGCGATTTGGCCGTCTGACGCCGCTCCGCCGGGGGCGATTCGGCCGTCTCCCGCGTTTGGGCCGCCGGCGCCGCCCGGCCTTTCAGATACAACGCCGCCCACAAGAACCCCACCAGTTCCCTCGCCACCGCCGTGTTCGCCACCGTCGGCAGCTTCCCCCGATTCACCAGCCGGTGGTACCGTCGGTGCAGCCGGTGCAACGCCCGGTCCGCCAACGCGATCACCCACGCCGGCTGTCCGGCGCGACGTTGTTGCAACCCTTTGCTCACGCGAGCGGGCTTGGCCTGGTGCCAGCTCGCTTCGATCAATATCCGCCGCACACGCCGGTTGCCCGCCTTGGTGATGCCGCCTTTCCGCTCGCGCTGGCCGCTGGAGGACTCCGACGGCGTCAGGCCCAGGTAGCTCATCAACCGCCGCGGGTGGACGAACCGCTCGAAGCCGTGCAACTCCACCAGAATCGTCATCGCCGTCACCGTGTCGATCCCCCGGAAGCAACGCAGCCAGCCCACCGCCTCGGCGTACCG
>SDBU01001837.1_pt1 | contig 29283 bp, 27 predicted proteins | sample 2277071 | NCBI WGS metagenome assembly SDBU01 (sample SAMN10397929, study PRJNA504765) | marine sediment metagenome | isolation source: marine sediment core GS08_GC12, 126 cmbsf | place: Arctic Ocean: Gakkel Ridge, Loki's castle | collected 2008 | reverse complement strand
TCATTCGCTCAAAGACGTCCTTACTGACGTCCTCGCTGATTTTAAGCTGTTTTATTCCGATGATTGCCGCTTCGATGCCGTAATTATCGCTGACCATTTGCTGAAGGTCGGCGAGCATTTCGTCCTCAATCTCTTTGAATTTTATCTTTGTACTGTTGCTGTTGACAAATTCTCCGAATTCGTGCTTGCCGATTATCCTGTTCTGGGTATCGCTGATTTGGCTGCGAAGTTTGCTTTCAGCCTCCCGGATAGTGCCGACCGCATTAAAGAATTTCAACGGCTGGGCAATTTTCCAGACGACGTATGTGTTGACGATGATGGGAACAGCACCTTTTGTTGTCGTCTCGCCGACCTCAGCTTCGAGGATCCTCATCCTCGAATCGAATTTGTAGACCCACTGGATGGGGGCCGGCCACTTGAAATACCAGCCTGGACTGGTGATTTCGTCTGTTGCTTTTCCGAAGGTTGTAACCAGCGCCGATTCAGTCTCTCTTACCTGGAACGAGACAAGCTGCAGTGCCAGAACGGCTACTATAAGCACGATAAATATTGTGATAGCTATATTTTTCATTTTGGTCTGGTCTCCTCAAAGCCGCCCAGTTCATACAAGCTGGGCGTTCGTTTGTCCTGAAGGTCGATAATGGTAACCTGAGTGTCGTTTTGGTCGGCTACGATGATAAATTTTCGTATATTTTGCGGGATTTCTTCATAGACCCCCAGGGCGAGTTGGCGCTTATAAATTTCCGGCGCAGCCCGGTAAGCCTTAAGCTGGCTTTGGAAGCGCTCACCGGTCGCCTTTGCCAGTGTCGCTTTTTCAAATTCGTAGCCCTGTGCCTGTCTTAATGTCTCAAAGATTTCCCCCTTTGCCTGCGAAAAAGCGAGGTCCAGCTCGCCGCTGAGTTCTTCGATTCTTACGGTCTTGTTTTCGTCCTGAGCTTTCTGGTATTGTGCCGCCAGCTCATACAGTCTGTCGGCCTCTTCGACTGAGCCGGCAAGGTTGCTCAAAGTTTTGTTGCGCTGTGCCTGAGCGGCCAGTACGAGAGCCTGTTTCTTTTGAACAGCCCCGATGACCCGTTGATAATCGCCCGCTACTTCAGGCGGCGGATGGATACCCTGCAGACCCAGAAAGACGATTTCTATACCCAGGCCCGCTTCGTCCGCAGCAGCCTGGATTCTCTGTGTTAAAAGCCTTTTAGCTTCGGCTCTGCCTGCGCCGAGCAGGCTGCGCTGGATATCGGTTTCATTATCGACATCAATCGTCGCACCGGCAGCAAACTTCGCAAGCTGGCGATAACAGATTGACTCAAGCAGCTTAGCCGAATCTTGATGGTTGTAAAGAAAGGCGTATAAGTCCTTTACTCTGTACTGAACGGGAATGTTGGCCTTGACAAAACTTACCGGCACAGCTCCCTCTGTTTCTCTGCCGGTTGTTGTGTAGGTACTCGCGACAAGAACACTATGTTCGACTTCGTAATGGGCCTTACCCCACAGTAATGGCTCACGTATGCGCTCGCCGGTCTTTGGATTGACCTTAGGCACAAAGCCGATGTTTAGTTCCATAATTTTCTTTGTGGGATACTTATGTGCGATATCGATGGGCCAGGGCCATTTGAATGTCAGACCGGGCCCAGTGAGCCTGACTTGGCCGGCCTGGTCGATAGGGTCCCCGAAATGCTCTATTATCGCCGCTTCGTTCGGGGCGACCACAACGACGCAGCTCAATAGATATACGGTAGCGACGGCGAAAAGGACAAGCGGTGCTATTGCCTTTTCGAGAAGTTTATAAAACCACGTTTGGGAAACTTTGAAGCCGAACTGATAATCAATAGCGGTCGCGGCGGTACGGAATATGCCGCCGGGCTCATTTATAACGCCCAGCAGTCTGCTGTCGAACGCCGCTCGACTGTACTGGTCTTTGAGTCTCGGGCGGTATATGTCCAGCACGACATTGAGAGCTGTTTCTGTGCCGAGGACAACCAGAAGGATTGGAATAGCCCAGCGGATTATGGTCAGCAGCGGGAAAATCTTAAAATGTGCCAGGGCCAGAGCTATTGCCAGCCCAAAGCATAGAAGTGCTGCTGCAAGGCCGAAGCTGCCGCCGGCCCTTAACGGCTTCCATTGCATCTGCGCCGACATTCCCGTCGCATAGCGGGAAATAAGGAAGCTGACAAACGCCACGGCTGTCAAAAGGATGCTGCAAAGCAGCGGCTGTTTCCAATCGACCTCGGCGCCGGCAGACACTGCCTTGAGCAGGTAAAGCCCGACAGTTATCTGATAGACAGCTATAACGGCTGAGAAAAACGGCAGAAACCACTTTTCCAGCAGTTGTAGCCGCCGCTGCGCGACGGCAAATAAGCCGGCGTGTTCACCCTTGGCCTGAAAGATTCCGGAGGCCTGCTCCTCACCCTTGTCCAATTGGCTCAAATCAAGTTTTTCTTGCTCTGCGAGACTCCGCTGATGGAACTGAAGCGCTAAGACGGCCCAAACCAGAGCCGCCGAAAGAATAAACCAGGCGGCGGCATTGACCGCGAGCAATCCGCTCCATCGCCCTATCAGCAGAACGAGCACGAAAAACACAACGTCCACGACCAAAGCAACTATAGCTACGTTTTCCGCACGCCTCGAGGATACTGCCATTTTCTATTCCCGGCCTTTATATCCGAACAAAAGAGTACAAATTAGGTACCTGATTATAATTGTGTCGGCTCTTACAGCCTGAGGGCCTGCCCACCGCAGGCGGGTTCAAGAATATAACGATAAACGCCCATTTGGTATAGGCAGTATAGAAACAATTGCCAAAAAATCATGCTTTAATTATACTTGGATTAACCGTATTAACCGTTGTCGCGACGAAGCAGCGGACAAAGAGCAATGTATAAGCTATTTAGCCTGACAAAGAACACCTTCGTAGAGACTTTAAGACAGCCGATTTATGCTGTTCTGATTGTCGCTGCGCTATTTCTGTTTTTCCTCAGTCCCTCTATTACGATGTACTCAATGAGTGACGACAATAAACTCTTACGCGAAATAGGTTTATCTACGTTGTTTTTGGCCAGTTTGTTCATAGGAATCTTTTCAGCCTCTGGTGCCGTGGCCAAAGAAATTGAGGATAAAACGATTCTTACGGTCCTCAGCAAACCTGTCCGGCGTCCGATATTTATCGTCTCCAAGTTCCTCGGAGTAAGTGCTGCGGTGGCACTGGCCCATTATATCTGCACAATCGCACTTCTTATGGCTATTCGGCACGGCGTGCTCGAGTCGGTAAGCGATACCCACGACTGGACCGTTCTTACCGCAGCAGGGCTCGCCACAGCTTTGACATTGCTGCTAAGTGCCCTTTTTAACTATGTTTACGATTGGAGGCTCTCGTCAACGGCCATAGTGCTGGCCGGTATATTCGCCACGCTGGCGATAATATTTTTGTCGTTTATCGACGAAAACTGGCAGTTCAACCCCTCTAATAACGGCATCAACGCACTCGATGTCTACGGCTCGGTATTGCTGCTGTTGGCTGCTATTATAATTGTGGCGCTGGCGGTCGCCCTTTCGACGAGGTTCAACGTGGTTGTAACGCTTTCAGCATGTGTAGGCCTGTTTTTATTGGGCCTTGTCAGCGATTACACCTTCGGCAGATTTGCCGAGACCCATTTATGGGCGAAAATCGGCCGCTTTTTAGTGCCGAATCTGCAGGCTTTTTGGATTAGCGACGCAATTTACGAAGGAAGCGAAGTCCCCTTAAAATATATTATCATAAGCGCCTCTTATGCCCTCTGCTACACAGCCGCTATATTATCATTGGCTATTGCACTATTCCAGAGACGCCAGGTCGGCTGACTTGTCCGCCGAAGGATGAATCCACAAAGAAAAACCAACTCAAACTAGCGCCCTCTGCTAACAATCCGCAACGAGCATCGAGTATCCGGTATCGAGCATCCGCCGTCCTACACGCCATCCGCTATACGCTGTACGCTGACCGCTATCCCCTGTCCCCTAAACCCTATCCCCTGTTTTTTTTGCCTGATAAGCGGTTTTTGACGAACAAAAGCCGGTTTTTTGTCTTTTGATATGATTTGGGGCTGTGTTTTTTGCGTTAAACTGTTTTTATTTGTTGCATACTTTTAATTATTATGCTATAAGAGCACACGTTATAAGCGGGGATATTATTTCGTATCTCGGTAGTACCTCCCAACGAACAAATGCAGAGATACCAATTTAGTTGCTCTTTAAACAGAGCCAAGGAGAAATGCAAGTGAGTGCAGGTACAGTAAAATGGTTTAACGCAAGTAAGGGTTTCGGATTTATCGTTCCGGACGATGGCAGCGAGGATTTATTCGTACATCATTCGGAGATAAAGACCACAGGCTATGCTACGCTCGATGAAGGCCAGAAGGTCGAGTACGAGCTCGGCCAGGGCAAAAAAGGCCCATGTGCCACCAACGTCGTCCCCGCATAGCCACAGACACCGCTTGAAAACCGAAAGGCCCCCTAAGGGGGCCTTTTTTATTTTTGGTTAGCCCCGCCATCACTATGGCGGGGTTTGTCGTTATATTTAGCCCCGGCTGGAGTTTACCCGCCGAAGGCGGGGGCGGGCTTATTTCTCTGCCTCTTCCCAAGCCTTTCGAATGTCGTCCTTGGGCTGAGAGCGCATCCAGAGAAAGAAGGTTTCATCACGCTCAGCTTTGCCGTAGTAATGTCCTTTCGAAACAACTTTACCGTTTGAGTAGACCGTTATCAGGAATTTCGCTATCCCATCCTGCTCTACGCTTTTCCATAATGCCAATTCTGGGGATGACATCGGGGAACCAGGAACCGGAAGAGCCGGAATGCCAATTAAAGTATCTTTATATTCGTTGCCTAATGCACCGCAGGAAATCTGAATTATGTAATTTGCATCTTCCGGCTGTTCGATTACTGTTGCTCCCCTTTCCGCAACATACCCCTTAAATGCGGACTTAACGTATTCGCTGTCATAAGACTGTAAATTTGAAAAATCCAGGTAAACTTTCTTATCTGACAGCTCAGGCAATCTGACTTTATCAAAAGCCTTATCTACAGCCGTTGACAGCAGGAGCTGCTCGATAGCTGTACGTGGAGTATGTGAGACGCTCCGCGATGTGCAGCCGGCCAACAATAGTAACAGCAAAATTGCCTTTATTACATCTTTCATAGCCAAACCTCCCATTAAAAATAAGTCCTGTGAAGCACCTCATCCCCAATCATAAATCATAATTCATAAATTGTAAATTGATTCCGCCTGCCCCCGCGTCTTCCGACGCAAGGCGGGGCGGCGGGCAAGAAAAGTGTAGGGGCCGAAGGATTCATAAATATCGCAGATCCGCCGTCTTCTGGCGGACCGAAGATCCGCCGTCTTCTGGCGGAATAATTCATAAATTGTAAATCATAAATTGCTTTCGCTTGCCCCCCCTGCCCCTTTGCTTCGGCGTTTGCGACGCTGTCTCTGTTTGCGAGTCTTGTCGGCCTTTAATGCCGCCGGACTCTTAGAGCCCATTTTCTCCTGTTCGACCAGTTCACACAATCGCTTTCGTGCATAATACCGATTCAGCCCCTGCGACCGTTCCCGCTGCATCTTCACTTCCAGCCCGCTCTGGTTGTGTTTCAGATAAACGCAACTGGCGGTTTTATTTACCTTTTGTCCGCCCGGCCCTGATGAACGAATATATTTTTCCTGCAGGTCCACTTCACGCAGTCCCAGGGCCGCCATTCTTGCCTCAAGTTCTTCCTGTTTCTTCCGCGTTACCCCAAAATTCATTGCCGTCATCCCTTTCAACGCCAACCCAAATAGTAAATAGTCAATAGTAAATAGTCAATTGATTCCGCCCCTCGTAGCGCATCGAAGACCCTCGGAGCGTAGCGCAGATCCCGGAAGGTCGTTATCCGGGACCCAGAACTTCTTGACTCAGATCCCTCCATTCCGGATTAATCTGTTCAATAAGCGCCAGTTTCCATTTCCGTTTCCACCACTTCAGTTGTCGTTCCCTGCTGCGTGCCTCACGATAGCCATTCACTTTTTCACAGTAAACTAACCTGTCAAGATTATACTTTTGCACAAACTTGCTTCCTCTCCCATTCCTGTGCCTCACAACGCGCCTCCCTAGGTCCTCCGTAATCCCGACGTACAACGTCCCATTACGCTTGCTCGCTAGTATGTACACATAGTATCGCATCCCAACATTATACCCGCTTCTCGCAGCGCAGCGCAGATCCTTCGAAGCGAAGCGTAGATCCCCAACTCAAGCTACGAGAGGACCTCTGTTGGGGACCCACATTTTTTTGACCCAATATCTGGGACCCACCCCAAATCATAATTCATAACTCATAAATTGTAAATCGATTCCCCCTCTCAACCGGCGAGATACGAGATACCAGCGACGAGCGACGATTCCGCTTGCCCCCGCCTTTAATCTTGATTGCGGTCGTTTAGCCGTCGCCGCTACGGCAACATTACACCGAAGCTCCAGCCAGGAGTGCTCTCCGAAGGCTAAGATTGTATTTACCCTATACTTGATAAGGTAATTCTCCCTGCAAAATCAGGAATATGCCTATAGGCGACCTGCTGTGGTAGATGTATAATAAAGCATAAAGTATGGGTTTTTCGGAAAGGCCTTCTCAGCAATAATCTGGTTTCGGAGGAAAGGGAAGGAGCCAAAAACAATTTGTTTTTGCCCCTGTGAAGCAGAAGGCGAGTATCTCAAACATAACTAGGAAATATTATTGCGGGATACGCGCGACCCTGTCAACACAGGGGTTTTTTTATTAAGAGTCTCTAAATACTTCCCTTCTCAACATCACCCCACCAAAGCCGAGCAGGAAAATTGCGGTAGCTTCAAACCTATGATGCTCTGCCCTAAGTGCGGGATTTGTACAATTCTCTTGCCCTGCGGAAATCATTCGAGCTCAGCTTCAGATTGGACAGAACTTCATCAGCCGACAAGGTCGAAATAATCTCCCCGCTCGGGTCGCTTGCTGACAGAAAATGCGCAGTGAATATTATCGCACCAGGAATGCTGAAATCACCATTGATAAACGGGGAATGATGCCTCGAAACCCCCTCTTGGACAATCTCAGAGAAATGCCACTTACGGCAGAGCCGCATCCCTACCTCACAGTGGTCTGAGCCTAGGGTTGTTTTTTCGTCATAAACAACTGATGCCATTTTATCCCATAATGTTCCTAGAACGTGGGCACTGGTCCTGTTGCTCGCAACCATGATTACTAACCGACCTATGTCGTGGATTAAACCTGCTGCAGCATATATTTGGCGCTGATTTCGCGTCGCATCGGAAAGCTCGGCTAAAATATAGCAACCTATGGAAATATCCTCAGAGTGGTCAAGGTACTCGTTCAAATACTTCAGTGAGTCGAACTCTTCCCGGATGGCCCTTCGGGCATACGAAATGCCGATTAACTGTACTAATGGCTCGATACCTACGTAGCGGGTAGCATCTTCGACCGTTTTGACGTCACCATCCATCCCATAAAACGTACCTGCTAACTGCAAGAGGTTGCTCCAGAGTTCAGGAGCCTGTTCAATCAATCGCAGCACTTCTTCCTTATTCTCAGCCGGTTTCAGCGCACTTACCAGAAGCCTGTCAATATCCCGGGGAAACAGTGGCAGACTTTCGATGGCTTCTGTTATTCTACGCTCTAATACTCGTTTTTCGTCGTTTAATTTCATTTTATCCTGGAAAACATTATAAACTTTCTACTCTGCAACTACACGAAAAAAAACAGCAAAATCCACAGCCCCAAAACCGCAACCCGATTTTCAAACAATACCATACCCGAAACCTTCTAATCCGTCAAATTGAAAATTTTACCCTCGTAGCGAAGCGAAGACCCCAGAACGTTGTTATCTGGGGCCCAGCCCGCTTGTGCTGCTTCCAGTTCGGACACATTACGCTTCACGCTTCACGAGATACGCTTCACGAAACCATCGTTTACCTCTGCTATACGCTGATTTTTCTAACCGGGGCGGCCTTCGGCATCACCGCTCAGTCCACGCCTCAAAACCCCTCAAGCATTTAAATAGTCCATAAGTATATATGCATATACTTATATACTTTCTTACTACATGCTATGTGATATTACCACCTGGTGAAATCTCTCCTGCTCCCAATTAGAAATAAAATCTCTGCGAAGGAGTTCCGCAACTTTTAATTTTACGCTTTGGTTTTGCACTTTCAGTTTTAAGTTTTTCGTTCCTTCCTATCCGCTATACGCTCTACGCTAACCGCTATCCTTCCCGCGCGATCATTTGTGCAAGCGCCTGCAAAAAAGTCAAAAATTTTCGAATATTTTCAAACGTTTCACACCATTTTTCGAATATTTTTGAATATTTTCGAAAGTTTTCAATCGTTTTCAATCGTTTTCAAACGCAACTTGCGCATTTGGTTGACACCTGCGGTGTTGTTTCCGCACGTCTGGAGCCCGATGTCTTCTCGGAAATATCCTTGAGAAAATCACCATTTTACAGTAAATATCCCGGTATGTCTGAACAGCCGGCAATCCCACTTACGAGCATCCAGAAGCTCGTCGGCCGAAGGATGCTGGAATCCAAGCGTACTAAACCTTGTTTCTACCTTGAGTTAAAAGCCGACGTAACTGAGCTGATGTCGTTGCGGCCGAAGCTGAAGAAATCGTTGGGCTTTAGAATAACAACAAGTGCGTTTTACGTCCGTGCTCTTGCGCTTGCTGTAAAGAGGTATCCTCTTATACTCGCAAGACTTACTGGCGATAGTGATAAAATCGAAATCCCCGATTCAATCAACGTCGGCTTTGCCGTTACTGCCCCACAAGGCCTTGTTGTGCCGGTAGTTAAGCACGCGGATGAAAAAACGCTTGTTGAAATCGCCCGCCTCGAAAAGACGCTCAGCGAAAAGGCCCTCAGTAACACATTGATACCAAAGGACATGCAAGGCCAAACGGTAGCATTAAGCAATCTTGGCCCATATGGTATCGATTCTTTTCTGGCAATCGTACCGCCGTCGGCCAGCACCATCTTAGCCGTCGGTAATGTAATTAGAGAAGCCGTTCCCATAGACGGCAAACCAACAGCACGAAAAATGGTGAGTCTGTCGGTGGCTGTTGACCACAGGGTTATAAACGGCGACTATGCTGCCCAGTTCCTAAGCCTTATCAAAGAACTGCTGCAAAACCCCCGGCAATTGACTTGACTTCAAATTTTAAAAACCGTGAATTAAAGTCGTTGATTTTCGGAATCAGGCTCGTTAACCGGCGTTTGTATAACTTCCGAAGGTTCTGTCTCCAAGCCGGATGAGTAAACTTCCTTAATCTCAATGGGCATCTGGCCTTGGTCTTTGCCGGCGGCAGCGGAATCTGTATTTGCTGCTGCCTCCGGATGTGTTTGTCCATTTATTAGCTCAGCTACTTTCTCATAATCTTCAGCACCGTGACAATTTGGTTCGTATTCAAAAATTGTTTTGCCGTAACTGGGGGCCTCGGCTAACTTGATATTTCTTCTGATATAAACAGGTAAGACCTGAGCTTGCGACCAGGCACAATTAGTTCCACGTGCATTATTAAGAAATTTCTCGATATCGGCCTTGACTTCGTTTGGAAGTGAGGCCCTGCTGTCGAACATACACAGCAAAATTCCTTTAACTTTCAGGTTTGGGTTAATTCTTTTGTTGATAAGGTCGATGGTTTGCAGCAGTTTTCCAAATCCCTGGAGAGCCAGGAAATGCGGTTGAAGCGGGATTAAGACCTCATCGGCGGCTGCAAGGGCATTTAGGGTCAGCAATCCCAGCGAAGGCGGACAGTCAATAAAACAGTAATCGAAATTTTCCTTTGCTGTGTGGATTGCCTGTCGCAGGATGGTTTCCCTGCCGACTACGCTTACCAGCTCACTCTCGGCTCCGACCAGGTCAATATCGGCAGGGAGCAGCCAGAGATTGGGCCGCACGAGCAGAATCTGCTGTTCAAATTTAGCTGACTGCATCAGCACCCTGTATGAGCTGAACTCTATTCTTTCCGGCTCAAGACCGAGATGTATAGTCAGGTGCGCCTGCGGGTCAAGGTCGATAGCCGCTACTTTTAGCCCCATAGCAGCAAGTGCCGCGGCTGTATTGGCCACCGTTGTGGTCTTACCCACTCCGCCTTTCTGATTTAATACGGCGATTGTCCTCATTTTCGTCGCTCGTCGCCCGTCGCTCGGGTCACGATTTTCTTTAGGACCGCATCGAGTACACCGTTAACAAACGCAGGCGATTGAGCAGTGCTGAATTTTTTTGCGAGTTCAATAGCCTCGTTTATAACAACCTTTGGCGGAATATCCTCGCAGAATTTCAACTGGTACACCGCCAGCCTTAAGATGCTCTTGTCAACGGATGAAAGCCTGGATAAATGCCACTTTATCGTTGATGCTGTTATCAGCTCATCGCACTGAGTTAGATTTTCCCACGTACCTTTGCACCAATCGGCTGCGAGTTTGCGAACAAAATCATCCGGGCTGTTGTCCACAAAGAACTCACCCAGATGTTCAAGCAGGTCGGGCCCCTGAGCATCGAGCTGATACAGGCCCTGCATCGCCAGCTCTCTGGCCCTTGTTCTTTTATCCACCTGCCGGCCTCAAATTTCTTATTACCTGGCTTGAACTCACATTAAAAACTTAAAGCTGCTTCAGTACATCAGCCATTTCCATAGCTGTAAGTGCAGCATCTGCGCCGGCGTTGCCCATCTTGGTACCGGCTCTGTCAACTGCCTGCTCAAGGCTGTCGCAGGTAAGCACACCGAAGACCACAGGAACCGTCGAGTCGTAGTTTATCTGGCCGATACCTCGCGCTATCTGCTGACATACATAGTCATAGTGACTCGTCTGGCCGCGTATAACCGCTCCCAGGCATAGCACCGCTACATACGTGCCGCTTTGTGCCAGCTTTTTGGCGGCCTGTACAATCTCACACGCCCCCGGCACCCAGACCACGGATATCTGCTGCTCGGCGGCACCGTGGCGCTGCAGACAATCTATCGCGCCGGCAAGCAGTCTGGCACTTATGAATTCATTAAATCTGCTGACTACGACAGCGTATTTGCCTTTGCCAGCTGTAACTTGACCTTTTATTTCCTTAATCATTGTCAACTCCTCAAAAACATTCGCATCTGCGAAACCAAGCCTGTTTCTGTAACTGATATTTTTCTCGTATTGGCTCCGCATTATAAGACTATCGCCGCGTACTTTCCAGAAAAAGAACCCCCGCGTCTTCCTGTCGGAAGACAGGAGCGGGGGCCTCCTTGGCCTAACCATTGCAAATAAAAGATGTTACAGTCGGCAAGACCGGCGAAATTTTTGCTTGTCCATCAAAACGCCGACGCCTGCAAAAATCCACTAACTGTGGCGTATTTTATCGCCGAAACGCCATTGGTTGTCCTTCTTAACGTCTTAAGTCGGAGGCTTAACGCAACACTATGCCTTTCGATGATATCGAATTTGGACCTTACGACAAAGCCGAACACATTGCGCGAGAGGCTTTTGAGCTTTATGAAGCCGGCAAGATGCCGCAGGCCCTTTCGCAGCTCGATGCCGCTCTGGATATAAATCCCTACAACAGCTCGTGGCATTTCAACAAAGCCCTTACACTTGATGCCATGAACAAGTTTGACGAGGCGATACACGAATACGAGCTTGCGCTGGAGTTAAGCCCTGATGACCTGGAGATATTAAATTCATTGGCCGTCGACTATACCCGCACAGGCCAATATGACCTTGCAATCGATACCTTCGAACACATCCAGCAGCTTGACAGCGAATTCGAGCCATGCTATTGCAACCGCATAATAACTTATACCGAGATTGACCAGCACGATTTGGCTGAGCAGATGTTCTACCTTGCACAGCAAATACAGCCGGACTGCCCGCTGTGTTATTACAATATCGGCAACAGTCTTTTTATTCGGGGCCAATACAAGAAAGCTATTCACTGCTGGCTGAAAACCGCTGAGCTCGAACCAACGCATCCGCAAATCAACTACCGAATTGCTCAGGCCTACTGGTCTGACGGCGACCACCCCCGCGCCCGCGAGCATTTTTTGGCTGAGCTCCGCACAAATCCCGGCGATATCGATGCGATTTTTGATTTCGGCCTGTTTCTTCTCGAAGTTGGTGATATCGGAGCTGCAAAGGAAAAATTTAGCAGGATACTTGAGCTCAGGTCCGATTTCGCACCTGCGATTTTTTACTTGGGTGAAATTGCTTTTAACAATGCTGATTATGAACAGGCAGTAAGGCTGTTCGACCAGGCCCTGCAAAAGGATAGTTCTCTCGCTGGGCCGCGTTATCGGCTCGCTCAATGCGCACTTATCATGGGCAAGCGCCGACAGGCAAAGGTATACCTGGCTTCGGAGGTGGAGCTATCCCCGGAAAATGTCGATGTTTTACTCTCTATGGCCTCGATGTTTCTGGCGGTTGGTGATACCGATTTGGGTATAAACTGTCTGCTCAGGGCCACCGATATCGATTCTGCCAGTGCCGATGCATACTATTACCTCGGTCTTGCCAGCACCCTGAAGGGGCGATATTCCGAGGCTGCGGAGTTTTTCAGCCATGCACTCGATATCAGAGCTGACCACCTCTGTGCCCTTCGGGCCTCTGCCGAACTGTACCTGCAGATGGGAAAATTTGCCGACGCCGGAAAGAGGATTGATAAGGCACTGGGCTGCGCTGGTGAGGATCCTCAGCTAAAAGCTCTCCGCCGTAAGGTCCGGTTCGCTCAGGTGGCACAGCGGATAGCGGATTTTCTCGGCAGATTCAGCCCCCGACTTGGCTCATATCTAACTTTCCATTCGACACATCGTGTCCGCCATCAGTAAACATTTGCTTCAACCTGCGGTGGTTTTGCAATTATACTGTGCCATTTCCGAAACAACATCGGGCCCCAGACGTGCGGTAATCCGCCGCGGCGGACAGGTGTTGCCAATCATTTACCACACCTGAAACAGTTTGCAAAATCGGCAAAAATCCATTAGCCTATTAGCGCCGGCCGAGTGGCGGAATGGCAGACGCTGGGGACTTAAAATCCCCTGTCCGAAAAGGACGTGTGGGTTCGAATCCCACCTCGGCTACTGTTGGTAATTGGTGAGTGGTAATTGGTCATTACCCTTTAACCAGTTACCATTTAACCAGTTACCATTTAACCGATAACAGGAGAGAAAGTATGGCAAAGAAGAATCCTGAACTTGCGGATGTGCAAAAACCTAACCTTTATCGTGAGATTTTTCCGTATACTGAATTCCCGAAGGTGGCATTTGACCCGCCGCCCCGACTCGCGTCGGGAGACGCGGGGGCAGGTAACGAGACTGTCAGCTACGATATACCGGAAGAAATCTGGATAACCGATACGACCTTTCGCGACGGCCAGCAGGCACGTCCGCCCTATACGCCCGAGCAGATTCTCAAAATTTACGATTTATTACACGAAATAGACGGCGGCACCGGCCTGATTCGACAATGTGAGTTTTTCCTGTATTCGAAGCGAGACAGGAGGGCTGTTGAACTGTGTAAAGGACGAGGCTACGAGTTTCCCACGATTACCGGCTGGATAAGGGCGGTCGCGGCCGACTTCAAGCTGGTTGCCCAGATGGGTCTTGCCGAGACCGGTATCCTGACCTCCGCCAGTGATTATCATATCTTCCTTAAGCTGCGAAAGACCCGTGCACAGGCAATGAATCTGTATCTCGACATTGCAAAATCCGCTCTCGACAGCGGCGTTATTCCGAGATGTCACTTTGAGGATATAACTCGGGCCGATTACGAAGGTTTTGTCCTGCCGCTTGCTGCGGAGTTGATGGAACTGGCAAAAGAATATAAAAAGCCGGTCAAGATTCGTCTCTGTGATACCCTTGGATTCGGCCTGCCGTGGCTGGGCGTAGCTCTTCCGCGCAGCATCCCCAAATTGATCACCAGACTCCGCCAAATTCCAGTTCCATCCGAATGGCTTGAATGGCACGGCCATAACGACCTGCACAAGGTGCAGGTAAACGCTGCGACTGCGTGGCTCTACGGCTGCAGCGCCGCCAACGCCGCCGTTTTCGGTGTCGGTGAGCGAACCGGGAACCCACCTCTGGAGGCGATGGTCGTCGAGCATGCGCAAATCAAAGGCATAACCGAAGGTGTTAACTACGCAGCAATAACCGAACTGGCCGAATACGCAAAGAAAGAATTGGGTTTTGAAATCCCGAACAATTATCCGTTGGTTGGAAAGGATTTCAACGTTACCCGGGCTGGCATTCACGCCGACGGTCTGCTCAAGAACGAGGAGATTTACAACTGTTTCGATACCAACAAACTGCTTAACCGACCTGTACGCGTCGCTATTACCGACAAGGCCGGCGCCGCGGGTATCAAACACTGGATAGAGGCAAGATTCAAAATCGAAATCGCAAAGCATGACCCGCGCGTTACCAAGATAAAAGAAAAAATTGACGCTGAGTATGCAGAGAACAGAGTCTCGGCAATATCCGATGACGAAATGTTCCAGTTGATACGGGAGGTTTTCGGGGATACTTTGCCCCCGCTAAGAAAGTAAGAGCACAAGGCATAAGCTTCTTATGCGAGATACGAGATACGAGATACGAGATACGAAGATACGTGCGGTGCTGTTTGACCTTGGCGAAACTCTGCTGAATTTCGGCAAAGTCGACATCGCTGCCCTTTTCCACGAGGGCGCGAGATTGTCGTACGACTACCTCAAAAGCCAGGGCCAGGCCATCGGCAGCTTCCGGTACTACCGGCTGCGAAGCCTTATATCACTCTACGTCCGTCGCCGGCTTTCAAATGTGAGGGGCAAAGACTTTGATGCGATGGCGGTGCTTAAAAGAATCGGGATAAAGAAAGGAGTCAAGCTAAGCGAGCAGCAATGGCGGCATTTTGCGTGGCTGTGGTACAAACCTTTAAGCAGGGTTGCTCGACTCGAACCGCAGACCGTTGAGACCCTGACCAAGCTACGGGCCTGCGGTCTTAAGCTCGGTATAGTCTCCAACACCTTCATAAACGCCAGCTCCCTCGAGGAGCACTTAGAGCAGTTGGGCATACTGGAGTTTTTTAGCGTCAGGCTCTTTTCGTGCCAGTTTGATTTCAAAAAGCCAAGCAGCAAAATCTTCAAAATCGCTGCCGACGGAATTGGAGAAATGCTTCAAAATATATTGTTCGTCGGAGACCGCATCGACAAGGATATCATGCCGGCAGTAAGGGCTGGTATGCACGCCGTTCTAAAAGCGGCTTACACCAACGTCGGCAAGGAACCGCCTGAAGGCATCCGCAAAATAAATCGGCTCAGCGAATTGCCGGCAGTTATAGAAAAAATCAACGCTGCAGCGACGCAAGAAAGTCCGCAATCCTGAGGTGAAACCGAAGTGCCTGATTTCTCTACCAAAAGCTCCGGCTTTAATTTATAATTTTTGATGTTTTCCTTCGACTTCGTTCAGGACAAGTTAATGGCTTCGTGATAAATAATCGATAAGGAATTTCGCATATGAATAAAACTGACGCCGCTTATCAGAAGTGCATTAATCCTGATTGCGCAGCCGAGTTTGACTGCAGCTCCGCCATAGGCGGATTCAAATGCCCAAGGTGCGGTGAGCTGCTCGATATATGGTACAACTGGGACAAAATCCACGTCCCGGATAAATTGAGCGATTTTGCTAAACGATGGGCAAACAAAAAAGGCCCTCTTGATTTCTCGGGTGTCTGGCGATTTCGGGAGCTTTTGAATTTCTGTCCGGATAAATACAAAGTAACTATAGGTGAGGGCCAGACAATCCTGCAGCAGAATGACGCGGTAGCCGAGTACGTCGATATGCAGCGGGGCTGTTTGTATCTGCAGTACGAAGGGCTTAATCCCTCCGGCTCATTCAAGGACAATGGAATGGCTGCCGCTTTTAGTCATGCGAAAATGGTCGGCGCGAAATCCTGCATCTGCGCCTCAACCGGCAATACTTCCGCTTCGATGGCCCTTTATGCGCACAGTTGTGGTCTGAAATCCACCGTCTTTATCGGCTCCGGCAGAATCGCCTTCGGCAAGCTAAGCCAGTCAATGGACTACGGCGCCAAGACCATTCAAATACGCGGCGACTTCGACGATTGTATGCGTCAGGTTCAGAATGTCTGCACAAAGCTCGGCCTGTACCTGCTTAATTCGTTGAATCCATTCCGACTCGAAGGCCAAAAGACAATAATGTACAGAATCCTCGAAGGCCTCGGCTGGGATGTGCCCGACTGGATTGTGGTACCCGGCGGAAATCTCGGCAACTCCAGCGCATTCGGCAAGGCCTTTCTCGAATTAAAACAGCTCAACCTGATTGAACAAATACCGCGAATGGCCGTCATCAACGCCACCGGCGCCGATACTCTAACCGACCTGGTCAATAACAAAAAACTCCGCTGGAATAACGGCAAAGTCAACCAGGCCGTCATTGATGATTATTACGCTGATTTGACTGCCCTGAATTTTTCGCCGCATACCTGCGCTTCAGCCATAGAGATTTCCCGACCGGTAAATCTGAAAAAATGTCTGCGGGCTATTGATATATGCGATGGAGTCGTTCGGGCCGTAACCGACGAACAAATTTGCGATGCAAAAGCGATTGTGGGCAAATTCGGATTAGGCTGTGAGCCGGCCTCGGCAGCATCAATCGCAGGATTGAAACACCTCAGGGCTGAAGGTATCATCGGTCCCGACGAGAGGGTCGCCTGTGTACTGACCGGCCACGCACTTAAAGACCCAAATGTAACCGTCAACTACCATAAGCAAAAGCAGGGCCAGTTCAGCAATCCGCCAACAGAAGCACCAAACGACCTTGACGAAATAATCAAAATAATCAGTTGATTCTTTAAGCGCTTAGCGACACAATATTTCGCCAATGGCCAACAACCGTAAAAACAGTAAAAAAACAAAAACTTTCTTAGTATGTGGCGTATTGCTTCTTGCTGCGGTAAGCGCCTCGTGGACCATTTCCGAAAAGACATTAGGCAACCATGAGTGTTTCGTTTCTATCACGGCGAGAGAGATGCTCGCCAGCGGCGACTGGGTTTGGCCAACCTGTAACGGTCAGCCTCGCCTTGTAAAAACGCCGCTGTCCTACTGGCTTGTGGCGGGCCTGGCCAAGATAACCGGCAGGGTCGACGAGCTGACGGCCCGGCTGCCCAGCGTCATCTTCGCGGTGCTCTCCGTGGCCGCTATCCTTTACTTTGTAAACCGCTGCACGTCCTTCAGGATTGCTGTTATCTGTGCGGCAGTATGGGCAACGTCACTCGATTATATTCGTTATGCACATAATGCTCGCCCCGAGATGGCTATGACGTTTTTTATCGTTCTGGCCTTTTCGAGCTTTTACTGTGCTGTTACTGCTCAGAGCAGAAAAAGGCAAATCGCCTACGCAGTTGTCTTCTGGTTGAGCTTCGCACTGGCGAATATAGCCAAAGGGCCCGCACCACTGCCGCTTGTTTTGATTCCTTTGTTTCTCTATATCGCGATGTTTAGAAAATGGAGAATACTGCCGAGACTGCTGCCAATCATAGGACCATTGATTTTTCTGGCTATCGTTCTGCCCTGGCCGCTGGCTATCGCCCACAAATTAAACTGGGACCTCGGGCTGTGGAAAACTGAATTCGTCGACCGTTTCCTGGGCGATTACAGACCGGGGGGCAAATCATTTTATTACTATTTGCCCAGAATGTTTCAGTTCATTGTGCCCTGGGTTGCCTTTCTGCCGATGGCACTGGCTGCTCCTTTTTACAGGGTTTGGAATAAGAAGCGGCCTGTAATGCAATTTTTATGGCTGTGGTTCGTTGTAGACCTGGCGTTTTTGACTATCAGCGGCGGCAAACGCCAGCACTATATACTTCCTTTGATGCCGGCAATGGCTATCCTTATCGGCATCCTGATTGAAGATATGGCTTTTACCCGCGAGGCCTACAGCCGCAGATTCGCAAAGACCGTTCTGGCAAGTCACGTCATAGGGGTAATTGCACTCGCTGTCGCAGGGTGTGTATATTTAGTTAGGACCTATCCCAATATGGCCACCGAGGCGGTAATACTCTGCTCAGTAACCGTAATACTCGCAGTGGCTGTCGTTGTGTTGTTTGCCGCAGGAAAACCTGCTCCCGCATGTGGCACACTTTTCGCCGGTATTGTTGTGTTAGTTATGATAGGGTTTGTGACCTTTTTGAATCCACTGAACTACAACAGATATTCTCGGAATTTTTCCAAGAGGCTGGCCCAGATAGTGCCGCAATCGGGCAATCTCATCGCCTACGAATACATATCCAACAGGTCCGTACACTACTTTGGCAGAACAGTACTGGAAGTAAGTGATAAGTCCGTCCTGTATAATCGCTATGAGCAGGGTGATTGGGTCGTTGCCACAGCCGGCCATCTCGAAAAATTGCAGACGGACAGCAGATTGAAAATGGTTTATTACAAGCAAAAAGCCGAACGCAGAGGGCAGCAGAACGCCCCCGGAGCACTGTTCCACAAATCCGCTCCCTTTGTCGCAAAAGAGCCGTAGGCCGTTTGCAGCCTTACTCAACCAGGCTCTCAATGAACTCTCTCTCTGCCTTGGTTATGGGCTGGTCTTTGATTTTTTCTGCGAGCCGGACCGTATCATCGACACTGTAACCGCGAGCCTTTCGCAGCCACACCGAGACCAACATCGGAACTCTTTTTCTGCCGGCACTGCCGTGCAGAAGTACCGGCAGATTGGCCTTATCAGACATTATCTTAAGAAACTCCTGCTGCGTTGGTTCGTCGGGGAAGTAATTCGCTCTGTCGATGCTCCTGTCGATGGGCAATTCTCTGTACGTAACAGCATTGTTTTTAACCCACGTCAACTCTTCGTTGTACCAGTTCTTTTCGCGATGTTCCGAGGCGTGGCGCACATTTACGATTGTGGCGATATGATATTTATAAAGCAGGCGGGTATAATCCATACTCCGCGGCTGGCCGCTGGTATAGAGCACCTCCGGCTCAACAATGTGAAAATTCTTGATGTGAAAATGCCTGACCAACAAAATTACCGCCGCTGTTATCAGCAGAGCAATAATCAGGCCTTTTGGTGAATGTTTTTTCTTTTCCATTGGGTTAATCCTCTATAGGAATCTCCTTGCGATGCACTCTGCGCACCGAATATATCTTTTTGCCTGTCGACTCGAAGTAAACCCTGCTTATCATCTCGCCTATCAAACCTGTGGCTATGAAGATTAATCCAGTGAGCAAAAGCACAGCTGCCAGTCCCGCTAACGGTCCGTGTGCAACAAGAATTGGCACATTATATGCTAACTTATCGTACAGTATGTAAGCAGCCATCATCATGCTGGCCGCGATGCAATACATCGCCGCTCTGCCGAAAAAGTGCAGTGGTTTTGTAACATAGCCCAGCAGAAACCGAAGTGTTATCAAATCGAAGACGACTCTAAACGTTCTGGAGAGTCCGTAGCTGCTGGAGCCCTTCGGCCGGACAATGTTCTTTATAGGTATCTCAATAATTTTGGCCCCGCTGCGTGACAATATCGCCGGGATGAATCTGTGCATCTCACTGTAAAGATTCAGCTCCTCAATAATCCGGCGTCTGTACGCCTTGAAGGTGGTGCCGAAGTCATGGATATCGACGCCGCTTATTTTTGAAGCCAGCCAGTTAGCCGTCATTGAAGGGATTTTTCTTATTATTAGATTGTCCACCCGCCGTTTGCGCCAGCCGCTGACAATATCATAGCCGGCTTCAATCTTTTCGAGAAATTTAGGTATCTCTTCAGGGGCATGCTGAAGGTCGCCGTCCATCGATACTATTATCTGTCCTCTGGCCACATCGAAACCGGCGGCCAGAGCCGGCGTCTGCCCGAAATTTCGGCGAAGCTCAACCGCCACAACTTTTTCGTCTTTGCCGGCAATATCTTTTATCTGCTTGAGGGTATTGTCGCCGCTGCCGTCGTCGACAAAGACCAGCTCATAACAAAGGCCGGTCTCGCCCATCGTTTTGGTTAGCCGACTGTAAAGCTCGGCTACCGCTTGTCCTTCATTATAAAGAGGCACCACCACCGAGCACTCAATACCCGATTGGCTATAATTGTCCATAATGTACCAGTTTGGTTGCTGTGTCCTTAAAACACTGTTTTGTTTTTTCGCTGCAAAGCGCCTCAAATTCGACCCTTCGCTGCCCCAGCAATCTCGTTTTGCCGGGGTCCAGGCCGTCAGCCAGACCCGGATGGGTCATAACCTCTGCAGTCGCTGCCGGGCTATAAAGCGCAACGGCCCTGAGGAAATTTACATCGACCCTGCCCGTATGTGCAATACCAAAAAGTCCCTCTGTCCTCAAAAAGTCACGGTTTTGAATACGATTAATCTTTGCCATCGTCCGAACTATCGCCGCCCTTTTTCGCCCGCCTTCTGTAAGCAGCGGCCAGGGCCTTTGGCAGACTGCCTTTGGCTCAAAAGGCCAGCGTATAGCGGAGATTCCAAATCTGCTGGCAAGCCTGCAAACAATCGGAAATATTGTGGGGGAGCTGTGAATATGCTTATGCGAGTCCAGATGAGTCGGCATTAATCCCCTGTCGATGACCCACTGAATTTGAGCCGCCAGCTCGGTCTCGATGGCGTGTCTTATTGTGTGCAGGGCTATGCACATAGCCGATAGCTTCAGCGGCGAATAAGCGAATCGACCATCGCCGTCAAGTAGACAATTAACGCAGATGTCCTTCGATACGGACTGGCCCTCGGACAGATTGAGATGAACGCCAACTCCGAGGCTGGGCTTAAGCTTAGCTATTTCGACCGCATCCTCAGCCGCCGGCATGTTGACCATAAGCGTCGCACTGGTCAGAACGCCCACGTCATGGGCCTTCGCCACGGCCTCGTTCACTCCCTTACAAAGCCCAAAATCATCGGCATTTATTATGATTCGCTTGGCCATCGCCAACGAGTCTAAACGCCACAGGCAACCAGGTCAATCAGTTTTCGCAGCTGCTCACCCCGTTAGATAATTTTGGCCATTAGACATTTATTTCGAACTTTGTTCGTATCTTCTATCTAACGGGGCTCACATACCCGGCACAGTAAAATCGCAACAGGTGCAAAAATCGCTTGACAGGCCAGGCTGTCTAAGGTAAACTGTATTTGTTACTTTGTATTATAAGGGGCACTATTATGAGAACAAAACACAAAAAAACCGCCTTTACCATCGTGGAATTGCTGACCGTTATGAGTATCATCGTAATACTCATCAGTCTGCTTTTGCCCGCCTTGAACGCTGCGAAGCGGTTTTCGAGGGTCGTATTACAAAAGAACCAGTTTCGCAATATCGGCTCCGGCCTGCAAATATACGAAAGTGATTTCGATGAATACCCTGATTCAGACACACTCGATGCTGATGGTGCCGCTTATTGTGGTGCGATGAAACTTGCTGAGGTTATGGCTGGACAGGACGCCCTGGCTTTCCATCTCGATTCGAGACTTACTAATGATGGTGAGGACGCCGATGGAACCCTCCTATATCCTCCTAACCCAAGTATTGATAACTTAAGGAGCAGAAAAGAGTATCTTGAGCGCAGAGATACTCAAATATGCTCCCTGGATGATTTATATGAGTCTCCCGGAACGACGTTTAGCAGGACAGGTGACATAGCATTGCTTTGTGATGTTTTTCGTTCGGTAAGAAATCGAAATACCGGTAGAAAAATGGGTATGCCCGTATTATATTACAGAGCAGATACTTCGAAGATGGGACATGATGCCAACGATCCGGGCAGCACGGACAATATCTACAACTACCTGGACAATCATGATTTCCTTGGCATTGACTGGGATTCGGTTACCAAGGAGCCCCCACTTTATGAAGGCGTTAGCGGTGTCGCAGGCCAGGTATTTTATGAAAATACACTCAATAAGACCTTGGAAGAGGAATCTCATATTCAAAGGCCCCACAATAAAGATTCATATATCCTTATCTCCGCCGGCTGGGACGGCGTATACGGCACAAGAGACGACGTATACAATTTCAAAAATTAAGAACGGCAAAATTGTTTTCGTTGTTCAATAGTGCCTAAGGGGGGGCATTTCACCGCTGAGCGCGCCGAAAAATGTCGGTCAACTCGAAAGCCAAATATTAAAACCGCATTATTGACGAAACAGCTTGCGTAGGCTATCCTAACCGGCCGGATACTATCCTGGCGAATGCGTAACTTTTTTTAGAGAGGCTTTTGTTGTGCTTAAAAGAACACATAATTGCGGTGAGCTTCGCCTAAGCAACTCCGGCAAAGAAGTAACCTTGGCCGGCTGGGTCAAGTCCTACCGCGACCACGGCAATCTGGTATTTTTCGACCTTCGTGACAGAGAGGGACTTACACAACTGGTTTTCGACCCCGAGACCCAGCCCGAGGTCCACAGGCTTGCAAAAACTGTTCGCTGCGAATGGGTTATAGCTGCACAGGGTGTTGTTCAGCCGCGCGGCGAAGGCCTCGAAAATCCCAAGCTTCAGACCGGACAAGTAGAGGTCGCCGTTGAAAAGCTCGAAATTCTCAGCGTCGCCGAGACTCCGCCGATTGATATCCACACCGGCGAAAAGACCAATGAAGAACTTCGCCTGGCCAGCAGGTACATCGACCTGCGTCGGCCTGAAATGCAGCAAAAACTACACATCCGCCACCGAGTAGCCAAGATTGCACGCGACTATTTTGACAAATTAGGATTCTGGGAAATCGAGACGCCGATGCTGGCTAAAAGCACACCAGAAGGAGCAAGGGATTTTCTCGTGCCCAGCAGATTATACAAAGACCGGTTCTACGCACTGCCGCAATCGCCGCAATTGTTCAAACAGATCCTGATGGTAAGCGGTATCGATAAATACTTCCAGATAGCGCGCTGCTTCCGCGACGAGGACCCACGTGCCGACCGACAGGCTGAATTCACCCAGATTGATGTTGAGATGAGCTTTGTTGACAGCAACGATGTTATGGGCGTACACGAAAATTTAATAGTAAAAATCTGGAAGGAAATTCTCGACGTCGATGTCACCATACCGATGCGTCGAGTATCCTACAAAGAGGCAATGGATAATTATGGTACCGACCGGCCGGATTTGCGCTTTTGTATGAAACTAAAAGATATATCCGACATTGCGAAAGAAAGCAGCTTCAAAGTATTTACCTCTGTCATAGAGAAAGGCGGCGTCGTAAAAGGGCTCTGCTCGCCGGCGGCAGAAAAATATTCGAGAAGTGATATTGAAAAAACCCTCACAGATTTTGTCGCCGATTACGGAGCAAGAGGGTTGGCCTGGTTCAAAACCAAAAAACAGGCTGACAAACTGACATTGGCCAGCAGTATTACCAAGTTCTTCAGCGCCGACCAGCTCAACCAGATAATCGAGCGTTTTGACGCGAAGGATGATAACCTGATTCTGCTTATCGCAGACACCGAAAGAAACGCCAATAAGGCCCTGGCTCCGCTTCGCTGCAGACTGGCTAAAGATTTAAAGCTCTACGACGAAAATGCCTTCGAGTTTGTATGGGTAGTCGATTTTCCGCTGCTGGAGTGGAACGAGGACGAAAAGCGCTACGACTCACTTCACCACCCATTTACCGCGCCGGCACCTGAGGATTTGCAAAAGCTCGACTCCGACCCCGCAAACGTTCGCTCGCAGGCCTACGACATTGTTGTCAACGGATGCGAAATCGGCGGCGGCAGTATTCGTATCCATGACCCGAAAATCCAGCAAAAAGTATTTGACCTTTTGAAGATATCGAGAAAACAGGCACAGGATCGCTTCGGCTTCTTCCTAAAGGCCCTAAAATACGGTGCTCCACCGCACGGCGGCATCGCCCTTGGACTTGACAGGCTGATTATGCTGCTGACCGGTACGGATAACATAAGAGACGTCATCGCATTTCCCAAGACCCAGCGAGGTCAGTGCCTCTTGACCGATGCGCCCAGTGAAGTCGACCAAAAACAATTGGACGAACTCAACCTGCGAACGCAGAAACATCTGCGCGCTGTCGAACAAAAAGCCGACGAAAAAAAATAATAACTAAGTGGTAGGCTTCGAAGTCAATTTTATGCGAAGATACATACATAATATCTATCACAGGATTTTAGTGCTTCTGCATCTGTCACCGCTTTCATTAGCAGAAAAGTGCAGAATCGCATTCGGCGCCGCTGTCGTCTTTATACTGGCAATCGCCTTGCTTTTGCCATACATCTGGATGGGCCAGCTCACCAAAAAGGCCTGCCTTGATGCAGGACGTGCCGGCGCCCAAACACTGCTCAACAGACATTTCTCCACAGAACGTCCGGGCGAATCGGCTCTTCCGCCACTCGACAGTACCGGAGCCGTAATGGACGTAAACAATCCCCAGATAAGATGGGTACGCTTCTCCAAGCAAAATCAAAAACAGCTCCAGCAGTTTACCGACGAGCAGAGACAGATGATAGAGCTTCTTAAAGCCGACGAAGCAAGAGACGACCGTGTCCTGCTGACAAAAAAAGAGGGTGTGCTCAGAAGTGATTATGTAAAGGTCTTTAAGGCAACCGACAGCTGTATGCGCTGTCATAACCCGCAGGGCCCAGCGAGCCCATTTAGCCGAAACGAGCCTGTTGGTGCAGTGGTTATCCAGTCCAGCGGCTTGGGGAGCGAAATCGGTAAAACGGTTCTGATGAACCGTATCTGGATAATCGTAGCCGGGCTAATCGGCGGAGCAGGCGCATTCGTCGCCTTTTACTGGATAACTCAGCGGGTGATACTCAGCCCTATTCGCCAGCTCCGCGCGCTCGCAAACAATGTTGCCGACGGCAATCTCGACATCCGAAGCTCAATTAACACCCGTGACGAATACGAGAAACTCGCAGATGCCTTCAACCACATGCTCGACAGCCTGCAGGCAACTCAGGGAAAACTCCGGCAGGCAAATAAACAGCTCGATGGCAAAATCGCAGAGCTTTCCGAGCGAAACATCGAGCTGTTCAAGGCCAACAAGGTAAAGGGCGAATTCTTAGCCAACATCAGTCATGAATTTAAAACGCCCTTGAACGCCATACTCGGATTTGCGGAGATATTGAGGGAAAAGCCCGCCAGGCTCGGCAGGGATAAAATCCAAAGATACGCTGATAATATAATTACCGGCGGCAAGAACCTGCTTAATATGCTCAACGACCTGCTGGATTTGGCAAAGACCGAGGCCGGGAAAATGCAGCTGCACATCGAAAAAACAACCGTGAGCGAGCTTTGCGACGCACTGGTCAGGACCTTCTCAGCCCTGACAAAAAAGAAGAAAATCAAGGTCAAAACGATAGTGGACGACAGTTTACCACCCTTAAATACAGACGTCAGCAAGGTTCGCCAGATACTCTATAATTTTCTAAGTAACGCCGTCAAGTTCACACCCAAAGGCGGCAGGATTGAGATTCGTGCCACGATGCCCGACGAAAAAACCGCTCGAATCGCCGTCACTGATACCGGCGGTGGCATCGCCGAGGCCGACAAGGAAAAGATATTTGAAAAGTTCCGACAGGTCGACGGCTCAATAACACGACAGTCACCCGGCAGCGGCCTGGGACTTGCTATCAGTAAGGAATTAGCTACTATGCTCGCAGGCAGTATCGGCCTCGAAAGCGAATCCGGCAAAGGCTCAACATTCTGGCTCGATATCCCTATTACACTCACGAAGGACGAAGATTCAAACGACCGGAATTAGTTTCTCGACCACTGTCTCTGAAGATAAGCCCAAAACCTGTACCTTCTTAATGGGATTTGTTTGGCCGGCGATTATCTTGACATTACTTTTTTTCACACCGAGCTGCTTCGCTAAGAAATCTATCAGGCAGTCATTTGCCCTGCCTTTCTGCGGTGGAGCTTTAACCTTAATCTTTAGTGTTCCATCCAGCAGACCACTGATGGTTGTCCTGCTGCTGGCTGGTACGACCTTTACCGAAAAAACCACACCTCCATCAGCTTCTTGAATCTTCAACTGCGTCATCGCTCTCGGCTCTTGCGTCCTGGCTCAGTAGTTTTCCCGCAGGTTTGCGCCGATTGCCATCTGCACATATTTTTCAATCTGCTCCGCGAGCTCACCTAATGACGCAAGCTGAAAGTCTTCGTAATGGCCCGGCACAAATTCACCGTTCAGGGCCTTCTTGAAGACTCTGACCCTTATAATCGGCGGCTTGGTATCGGCTTTGCTGAAATCGCTGTCTTTATGCTCGGTAAGCTCAACGCGCCAGTCCTCGCTTATAAAGACCAGACACTTGCCTGTAAAAACTGCTGTCGGAAAATAATCTCTTAATAACTTCAGGGTCTCCATCTTTATCAGGTCTTGAGACTGCCGGTTAATTCCTTAATGTTTTTTATTTTCTTACGAACACAATATTTTTTTATACCTTCGGCGATTTTTACCGCGCATCCCGGCTCAATAAAATTAGCTGTGCCAACGCCGACCGCCGAGGCGCCGGCGATAATAAATTCGACAGCGTCCGACGCCGTTCGGATGCCGCCCAGACCCAGAATTGGTATTCCGCAGTCTTTGGCTACCTCATTATAAACCTTATTAACCAAATATACAGCTATTGGCTTTATAGCCGGGCCGGAAAGTCCTCCCGTTTTGTTGGCTAAAACAGCTCTGGCAGTTTCAATATCGATAACCATCGCAGTAAAGGTATTTACCAGGCTAATCGCATCGGCTCCGGCTTCAACAGCCGCCCGGGCAATTACACTGATATCCGTAACAGCAGGTGAGAGCTTGACCATCAAGGGCTTTTGTGCCGCTACCTTTTTTACCGCCGAGGTAATCTCTGCCGCCTGGGCCGGGTCGGTACCGAAACTGATGCCGCCTTTGGCGACATTCGGGCAGCTAATATTCAGCTCAAAGCCAGCTATCGCTTGCTCTGTTGCCAGTCGTTCCACCACAGCTGCATATTCGTCAATCGTCTCACCGACAACATTAACAAAAACCGCTGGCTGCATTTGTGTAAGAATAGGCAATTTTTCTTTAATGAATTTATCCACTCCGATATTTGCCAGGCCGATTGCATTGAGCATTCCCGAATCGGTCTCAACTATCCTCGGTGTTGGATTTCCTTTTCGTGGCTTTAACGTAATACTTTTGGTAATAAATCCGCCGAGCTGATTCAGGTCGGTAAAGTCAGCTAATTCATCCGCATATCCACACGTTCCCGAAGCGACAAACACGGGATTTGCCAGCTTTAAACCCGCAAAATCAACCGAAATATCAGTTTTTTCTTCCATAGACTGCGAACCGCGAATTATGAACCGAATACCACTTCCTTACTGTCGAAGACAGGGCCGTCCTTGCAGCAGAGTTTGTAAATTGTTTCGCCCGCCCCATTCACTTTGCACTCGACCGGGCAGCTCTGGCAGATGCCGATTCCGCAGGCCATCATACGCTCCATACTGACCTGACAGTCGATTTTTCTGTCGCGGGCAATCTCAGCTACTTTTGCCAGCATTGCCTCAGGGCCACAGGCGTAAATTATCATATCCTTGGCAGCTGCACTGCACTGCTTCAGCCAATCTGAAAAGCACTTGGTAACAGGGCCTGCAAAGCCCGCTGAGCCGTCGTCCGTTGCCACAAACGATTTTACGCCATATTCGGCAAATTCCGCCAATGAAAACCCCAACTCCTGTGAAATCTTATCCAATCGTCCCTCGAAGGGTAATTCCTTCGCTGTCTTCGCACCGGCAAACGCAAATACCTCGGTACTCGGGCAATCATTTGTAAGAACCTTTGCAAGGTGAATTAAAGGGCCAGCTCCCATTCCACCGGCTACCAACAGAGCCGTCTTTTTATCCGCGGGTATCGAAAAGCCATTACCCAGAGGCCCGATTACACTAACCGAATCACCTTTTGCTAATGTTGTCATCCGCAGAGTCGCCGGCCCGACAACGCGATAAAGAATTTCCACGGTTGTCTTATCACCCTCAACAACGACGTCGCAAAAGCTAAAGGGTCTTCGCAGCAGTATCTTTCGGTGAGCCGTATCGGCCAAATCTTCCGGTATCTTTTCCGCCGTCGGAAGGGCAGCCTTGCTCAGGTCTAATTGAGCGAACTGTCCCGGCTCGGCCTGCGCGAAAGCTTTTGCCACGGCATCGGTAAACTCAAGCCCAAGCTGATAAAAACATTCCCTAACCTGCTTGTGACTGCAGACAAGGGCGTCAAATGGCCCCTTGTCTGCCTTTGCTTTGATTGCCTCTTGTTCGATACTCATACGTAAGACAGAATGTATCGAAAAAGCCTCGTCAGTCAAGCTAATAAACCTTCCAGTGGAAACGGCCTGGTTCGATGTTTGTGAGTTTTATTTTGACCCAGATGTAAACTTGCCTTACTATATTTGCAGTAATGTCTGATTATGAACTTTTATGGAGGACAATATTATGAAATGTCCAGCGTGTGAAAACCAGATGCAGCAGATGACCGTCGCTGATGTTACGGTTGATGTTTGTAAAGGTGGCTGTGGTGGAATCTGGTTCGATAATTTCGAGCTCAAAAAATTTGACGAGCCCCACGAGTCTGCCGGCGAGGCACTATTGGGTATGGGGCTAAAGGAAACTGTAGCCGTCGACCACAGCAAAAGGCTGAAGTGCCCCAAGTGCGATGACATTGTGATGATGAGGCACTTTTTCAGTGTCAAACATGAAGCTGAGGTCGATGAATGCCCAGGCTGCGGCGGCATCTGGCTCGACGCCGGCGAGTTAAAGCACATACGAAGCTTATTTGAGACCGAGCAGCAGCGCGAGCAGGCGGCCAAAGAATACTTCTCGGAGCTTTTCGGCAATCAACTTGCAGCAATGAAGGCCGAAGACGATGCTAAACTCGCAAAGGTTCGAAAGGTCGCGAATATGTTCCGCTTCATTTGCCCGAGCTATTATATTCCTGGAAAACAGGATTGGGGTGCGTTTTAAGCCTTTTTAGGAAAACTCAACATAAATTTTAAGCCAAAGCGACAAAATGCAGACAATTCCCCGCGATAAGTCAGCAGTGGACAGAATCGTCCAATTATCGAGGGATACAGGCATAAATGTAAAAGGCGGCAAAATCAGAAGAACCTCATCCCGGTTTTGCCTCGGTGTTGAGCACGGTGATTATAATGGTACCGAGCTGTTCGGCGTCGGGACCGACAGATTCATCTGGCTCGCCTACAGGCCTAACGGTACCGACCGTCTCAAACTGTTCAGCGCAAATTTCCCCGATGACGGTGTTATTGAATTCGACCTCGGCAATGTTCCTGACCCTAAGTCACCCGAGATAGCCGAGAC
>SDBU01001836.1_pt1 | contig 29299 bp, 62 predicted proteins | sample 2277071 | NCBI WGS metagenome assembly SDBU01 (sample SAMN10397929, study PRJNA504765) | marine sediment metagenome | isolation source: marine sediment core GS08_GC12, 126 cmbsf | place: Arctic Ocean: Gakkel Ridge, Loki's castle | collected 2008 | reverse complement strand
TCAAGGTACTGAATTAGCGCTTACGGCATTTAATGATGCCATATCTGCTAATGTTCCAATGAGATTTTATGCTTCTGAATATAACTTTATTAATGGCAAAGTCGGCATTGGGATTACTGTTCCCGAAGTCCCTGTGCATATAGCAGCCGCTACAAGCGCATGGAATAGCCAAGCAGGACAATTTAGAATATCAATAGCTGGTGACACCACCATGAGGCTTATGATGGGCGTGGATTCTACCCTTGGAACGTGGGGTAGTTCGTGGATACAAGGCGCTGATTTTGGAGTAAATTATCATCCGCTATTACTAAATCCTTTAGGCGGCATCGTCGGCATCGGGACGGCGACGCCAACAAATCAATTTTCAGTCAAAGAAAAATCAGGAATGTCTGCAATAGGTGGGATTTGTATTAAGCTAACAAACAAGACAGGTGGTAATACTGTAGCAGGTCAGTTAGTAAAAGCTGACACATCAGCAAATGATGCAGTGAAATTAACAGGTATAGATGAAGAAGAAACTTTTGGTGTATTTCTTGATTCAGGAATTGCAGCTAATGCAGAAGCATGGGTTGTAACAAGTGGCATAGCTGATGTTGCTATGGAAGATAACACAACTGCAACAAGAGGTAATTGGGTTAGGAGCTCTATAACTGAGGCAGGATATGCAGATGCTACAAATGCAGTACCTCCAAGCCCAGCAGCTTTTAGCCACTTTAATGAAATAGGAAACTGCATAGAAACTGTTACAGCTACTGGTGGGGGAACTCATATCTTAGCAAGATGTGTTCTTCATTTTAACTAAGAGGATAAGATGGCAAAGAAATATTTGATCTATAGACTTGTATCTCCTACTGGAAGTAGTTATGTTGGGCAAACATCAAAAACTCTTAAAACCAGGTGGAATGGGCATTGCAATCATGCTGTACATCGCCCATATATGGCTATATCGAAAGCCATTGTTAAATACGGAAGAGAAAATTTTGTGGTTATAACTTTGTGTGATGGTATCCCTGATAAGCACGACGCTAATCTGTTAGAAAGATATTTTATTGAGCATTATGATTCTTACCGTAATGGATATAACAGTTTGAGGGGTAGTTGTCATAAAGGTGATTATGTGAATAAGTATAGGACAGGCCAGAAAAATACTGCCCGGCATAGACAAAGAATCTCAGATGGACTCATGGGGAAAACCTTTAGTCCAGAACGTAGAGCAAACATATCCAAAGGGAAAAAAGGCAAACGACCCTCTAAAGAACATCGTAAAGCCGTGTCCGTAGCAATAAAAGAATTTTGGCGCAAGAGAAAAAGTGGTGAATATCCAGCGATTGTCAAAACACCCGAAGGTAAGCGATGTACAAGTTGTTTAGTGTTTAAGCCTTATTCTGAGTATTATAGTAAACGTGGAATTTGTAAAGAGTGCACAAAAGTTAAAGCGAGGACACATGAAAAATTCTAAGTCTAACGGCAAGATCAAAATCCAGGAAGAGCGGGAGAAGCGGCAATCCCAACTGGTGGCAGTCCAGCAGGAGAAGGTGGCTACGCAGAACCGACTCTCGCAACTGAACGTGATGGAACTGAAGATTATCGGTGCGCTGGAACAACTGGATGAACTTGAGGGGGTAAGAAGCGATGAGCGTTCAGCGGTGAGCGGTGAGCCAAGCAAAGACGGAGTACCGCTTCCTGCGGGACAGGGTGCGCCTGAGAAGAAGAAAGTTTCCGAGAAGAAGGAGAATTGACGATGGCAGACCCAGAAGATGTAGCGGCCTATCAAGCATATGTAAATAAAGGCGGGCGACTTAGTTTTAATTCCTGGGTGGCTCAGGGGAAACCAGGGGTGGCAACTGAGGACGAGTTGGCTCGTGCCTGGGAAGAGGAGAACGTGCCGCCAGAGCCACCACCAGGGAATGGGGATGAGCCTTTAGATGATGTCCTTACCGGTGACCAACTTTTATACGATAATTATTTATCAAATGGGGGGACTTTAGGATATACAAATTGGCTGGCCCAGAATAAACCGACTGGCCCCAGTTCTGAGACGGAAGCCCAAGACCAAATGGATCATAATGCATACCGGCACGCTGGAGGGACATTATCATTTGATGACTGGCTGGCCCAGAATAAACCGGCAGTTACTGGTCAGGAGAGCCAGGATTACGCAGCTTGGCGCATATACAACCAGGCTGGGGGGACATCAGATTATGCTAGCTGGCTAGTAGGAGGAAAGCCAGCAGGCCCAGACGATAAGCCTCCGCCTCCACCACCGCCGCCGCCACCAGATGGGGGCAACGGCGATGGCGAAGATGACTTCTCCGCCCAGTTAGCTGCGGCAATGGAGAGAATACGGCAGGAGTCAAGAGAGGCTTATGAGTCTCGACGAGCTGAGGCGCAAAGGCTTGGTGCCCGTCGTACTGGCAAGATGTCCAGGATGCAACAACAGGCATTGCTGGCACGGGGCCGTACAGCCGGGGAAATTGAACAGTTGACGGCAGGCGGGCAGGAAGCCGGGCAGCGGAGCCTTAACGATCTCCTCCAGGCACTTAGCGTCGGGCAGAAGCAACGACAAGCGGAGATTGGACGGATGGGCATTGGGGCAATGATAAGCGGAGAGGAATTGGGGATACGGGAGCGTCAACTAGCGCAGCAAGAGGCGCAGTATCAGCAAACCTTTGGCCTGAGCCAGCAGCAACTGGCGCAGCAGGCTACTTGGCAGCAGGGCCGGTTGGGGTTAGGGCGGCAACAGGCGCAGGCTAGCATCTGGGGGCCGTTGGCCGGTGCACTTGGCAGTATTGGTGGAGGTGCCTTGGGTAGCATATTCGGACCTGCTGGAACTGCAATCGGCGCTGGGATAGGAAAATGGGTTGGCCCTGGAGGCGGTGGCTGGTTCGGGGGGAGGGGATAATATGCCTCAAATAGGACTTGGTGGACAAGCAGCGATGTCTGGCCTTCTTCAAGGGCTTATAGGCGGCTACGGGCAACAGCGGCAGCAATCGATGGAGCGAGAGAGAAAGGGGCAGGAGGATGAACTTAAAAACTTGACCACAACCTTAACTATGTTACAAAAGCATTCACCTGATGACCCTCGTATTCCAGTTCTTGTAGAAAGGATTACTGAGAAGCGGATAGGGGATTTGGGTATTATGCCTCAGCAACGCATGGGAAGATTGCCATTCCCTGCATTGGGACAGGAGAGGCCAATTCGCACCCCTCAAGTGAGGGAAGCCTTTATAGAAACAGGGGTAGAGAGAGCAGGGGCATTGACAAGGGTTGGGCGAGAAAGAGTGACCGAGATTACCACTGGTAAAAGAGAGGAAAAGGCAACTCTCAGAAAGAGAGCCGAGCAGTTGATGAAGCAACGTCGGGATTTTCTTCGTGGCGATCCCATAATGACAGCCTTGGGTGGATTAATTGAACCTCAATGGACTGATGAGACGGAAGGGGTAGAGTTGAATAATATCCTTTCTGACTTGAATCTTAGGCATAAATTCACATACCCGAAGTCTGTAATGGATGCTCTTAAATTGACTAGGGAAGCATTAGGGCCGCCAACACCTTTGGATTTACAACAGGATATGAGGGATAAAGAGACTGGAGAAATAGTTCCAATGCGTTGGAATGGCACTGAATGGGTGAAGATTGAGTGAACTATTAAATATTCCCCCGCCTCCACTTGGTTTTGAGTTTGTCGGGCAACCCACTCCAACACCAGCCAGATATGAACCTGTAGAACCTCCTCAACCTGCAACATCTTCTCCTGGGGCTATAAGCAATTTCCTTAATAAGAGTTTTGTTCAACCATTTCATCAGCTTATGGTTGGTGCAGGGAAAGCACAGAAAAGAATAATTGATGTTATCAACCTTAATGTAGGGAAAACAGTAACCCCACGAACTAAAGATGCTTTGACTAAATATTCTAAATTCCTTGAAGACAGATATGGTTACAAAGAGATTAATGTCTTAACAGAGTTATCTAAATTGCTTGAAAGAAGTATAGAAGCATCTGAGCAAAGAGGAATTCCAAAAGGCCAAGGGTTTGTTAGTGATTTTGCCCGTGCTGTTTATGAAGGTGGAGGAAGACTAGCAGTAGATTTACCAATTATCAGCCAATTGGGATTAGTTACATATACAACCACTATGGGGGCTGGAGAAGCAAAGCTAAGAGACGAAGACCCAGTAAGGGGAGCATTTAAAGGATTTGCTGAAGGGATGCTTTTGAAAGGTTCATTGAAGGGTCTTTCTGTACTTCCAAGGGCACCCGCAGTGGCCGGAGGAGCGGCGGTGTTTGGTATCCCTTCGGCTGTATCTGAGGTGCAAAGGCCAGCAGAGCAAAGAGATTGGGGACGGGTTGCTGGTGATGCAATGCTCGGCGCCGGGCTGATGGCGTTAGGGCAAAAACCCACCCAAGAGCAATTCAGGGCAATGCGAATAGAGGCCAGAAAGCCCTTGGAGGTGCCCGAGAAGCCCGTAGAGGCCGTTAAACCTGAGATACGGCCCGAAGTAGCAGTTGAACCTGTTGCGCCCGTAGAAGTGCCTGTGGAGCCTGCAATCCCAAGGAAACGGCTTGTGGTTGAAGGCGAGCGGATGGAGATTCGGGAAACCGCTAAGAATCGGTTGCGAGAGATTTCTGACAAGCACCCACAGCAGACGGTTGGGTGGGAAGCCACCGATGCAATGTCCGTTGGGATAAAAGGGGAAGAGGTAAAGGCATTCGCAGATCAATACGGAGGCGGCAAGGCAACAGCTATTGTTACTAAGAGCATTCAGAATCTCACTGATGCTGCGGCAAAGACAGATGCTCTTATCAGGAAGATGGACGTTGCCGACCTCACAAGTAAGGATATTATCAGTTTCCAAGATCAACTTAGCAAGTCATTGGAATCTGTGTTTGAACCGGCTAGGCAAATCAGCGCAGAGGCGGGACGCATACTCCAGAAACACCAGAAATATACCAAACCTCAATTAGAGGCATTGAAGAAGATCGGAGAGATACCCCCTGAGAGCCGGGCAGAGTGGGAGCGAGTTATTGATCTCTACAAAAGGATAGACCCCAGCAATCCGAGAGAGTTCGCACAATTTTTAAGAAACACCGAACGTCCTACCTTTAGAGAATATATGTGGGAGTTCTGGTATAACTCAATTCTTTCAGGGCCACCCACCCACCTTGTTAATACTATTAGCAATACGGTATGGCAGGCATTTCAAACGCCTTTCAGGGCGGTCAGAGCGGCAGTTGATATTCCCGTTGCCAAACTTCAGGGTAGGCAGAGGGAGTATTACTTCCGTGAACTTGCCCCTATGTGGATTGGATATAAGCATGGACTAAAAACTGCAATCCCAAAGGCTTTGAAACTTGCAAAAACGGGCGAGCTTAAGGATGATATGACTAAATGGGGGATTGACATAGGTCGATCATTAGAATCTTTTGCACGATCTCCAAGCGAAATAGCCAGGAGAGCGGCTCCAGTTATTTCTTTTCCATCAAGAATGTTACGGGCAGAGGATGTATTTTTTAGAGCTATTGGCTATGATGCTGAAATAGGAGCAACTGCGATGAGAACGGCTCTAAAAGAAGGATTAAGAGGCGAAAAGTTAAATGTCCGTGTAGCCGAATTGATTAAGAATCCTACGGATGCCATGATGAAGGCTGGTGGGAAGTTCTCTGATTATACTACTTTTATGGATGCTCCTGGGAAAGTTGGCACCGGGATAATGGCTTTGAGAAATCAAGTCCCTGGTGGCCGCTTCGTAATTCCGTTCGTCAGGACAATCGGCAATCTGATGAAGAGAGGGGTAGAATTAACTCCTGGAGTTGGCATTGCTCTCCAGAGGAAACAACTACGGGGGCCGGAATTATCAGGAGTAATTACTAATCAGATCATAGGAACTCTGATTTCTACTTACTTTGCAACGAAGTATATTGACGGGGAATTGGTTGGGGCGGCTCCAAAGGCAACGGCTGAGAGGGAAGCGTTCTATAGGCAGGGCAAACTCCCCTGGTCAGTAAGGGTTGGAGACCATTGGATTTCATATAGGCGCATTGAGCCTTTTGGGACTGTAATAGGGATGACGGCAATTGCTGGTGATGCTTGGCGTGACAGGGGAGAGATACCAACAGGAGAGGCTATTACCAAAATGGGGATGGAGTTTGGCAGGTATCTACTTGATGCCTCTTATGTGTCCCAACTATCCGATCTTATGGAAAATATAAGCAGGGGCGACGGCGGATATAAAGCCATGCGGCGTTTCGGCCAGAGATTCCCAACTGCCTTTGTCCCTTATTCATCATTCCTTCGGTCTATGGCAAGAGCAACTGAAGCGGTGGAAACAGGCAAGGTAGTATTAAGAGACCCAAAGACTGTTGCTGAAGCGACAAAAGCACAGATACCATTTCTAACTGAAACTGTACCAGCAAGGAAGACCGTTTTCGGCCAGGAGATATTGCTCCCTGGTGGGCCTATTAGGCAGTGGCTCCCGTACAAAGCATCCAGGGCAACTGATGACCCTGTAGAACTTGAGCTTCAAAGGCTGGGGATAAATCCAGGAATGCCAGCAAGGAAGATCAGAGGGATTGAACTAACCGATGGAGAATACGACAGATACCAGACTCTTTCTGGGGAAGCGATTTACAAGGAACTCAAAAGGATAGTTACTTCTCAATCTTGGATTGATGCAAAAGATGATATGCAAACAAGGATGGCTCAGGACAAAATAATTGAACGTGTATTTGACAGAATAAGAGAAGCCTACAGAGTCAAAACGCTGCAAGAAATTGGGGCGGAAGAATTGAAAAGGAGACTGGCAACACAATGAAAAAGACCACCAGCAAACAGAAACTTGAGAATTACTATCAGATTAATATCCCGGCTGAGACGTATTCCTATCTGCTCATCCTAGATAACGCCACCGATAAAAGCGTTGTCGAGTTCGTGGAAGAATACTGCGCCAGGGAGTTTGATGTGATTTACAAGGGGCAGTCGAATACGGTCATCGGGCGCAGGAAGAAACGCTACGGGAAGAGGGAGTCCTGATGCCACAGATTACCAATAAGCAGATTTGGGAAGAGTTGAAAAGCCTTTGCACCCTTATCAGGGGCGAGTCTGATGACCATGAGGATATGGGACTTGTCGGGGATGTCCATGACAATACGAAATTCAGAAAGATTGCTGTAAGATTTACATGGATTCTCATAGTGGCGGTACTTGCACTATGGGGTAATTTGGTTGCACAGATAATCGTAAACGGAGGAAAGTAAAATGTTAACATTAATCAATCTCGTCCGCACATTCATCGGCGGAAAGACGGAGTTGGGGATAATCGTGTCAGTAGTGGCATTGATTGTCTACCTGCTCCCGGTAGTCCCGGCCTTTGGTGTGGATGCTCTCCTATCACTGCTGAAGGTGGTGGGTATACTCACGGGGGTGGCCCTGCTAAGTCGGATCGAGGACAAGAGAGGTTTTGTGGAGGCGCTGAAGAGTCTCTTTGGGCCGTGGAAGAAATGATTTGCATTCGCAGGCTGCGGGGGTAAATTTAACCGCTTCGAAACATAAACAGGCGAAAGCCGGGAGGCAAAAATGAAGCAACCTACGCAAGAGACAATAGAACCTATCGCCCCTGATGCTCCTATAGATTGGAGCGATCACCGCAAGAAGATAGAGACTCGCATTGGTGGTCAACTTATTGACCTAACAAAGTTAAAGGGCTTGGGTTATGACCAACTTGCCAACTCCCTTGAGAGATTAGGGAGATTCGTAGATACCAAGCGATCTCTACTTATTGCTAATAAAAAAGGTAAAATAAGTATTCGTTTCTACACTGAGAGGAATGTTTATTTTATCACGGCGGAATTTGGAGAGTATTGGGATGTAAGGGTGCAACCAGCAACCCCTGATGATGGTTATCTGGGGGCGCTGGTTACTTGCCGCGCACCAGAAGCCGGTGAATGGTGGAGCCGGGGCCGCGACCTTGCAGATGGCCCTTATAGCAGAGCAACCCTAGAAAACATCCTGCTGGACATAATTAGCTACGAGATCGAACCCTTAGCCGATTGGATAACCGATACTGGAAAATGATTTGCATCCGCAACCTGCGGAGGTAAATTTTATCATTATGAAGTATGCCTCCAAAACAGGCGGATGATATAATGGCTTTCGTCCTGCCATGTAAACACTGGCCAGTTTACCGAGAAGAGCCAGCAGGGGCCTAGTCCGACCATATGCAGGGCCGGAGAAATTCGGCCCTTGCTTTATGGTGGCCATCGACGCCATCGCTTTCACGACGAGAAACCCAAAAGGGCAAAACCATCTCTCGTCGGTAATAGCGTGGCCACGACGCCCCATGGCTTTTTTTATCCCCCCAAGATTATTTTACCTTTGGTGGCTGTACAATAATTGCCACAAGGTGCAAATATGTCTTGACACTAAGGGACAGGAGGGGGAAATTGAGCACCATGAAACACGACCCCACAAAGTTCCCGCACATGAACGTATGGAAGGTGATTCGCACTGACAAGGATCACCTGTCAGTAGAAGAGTCAAAGGGCATCGAGGGGGTGCTCAGGGCCTGTGCGAAGTTGCTCAATTCGGACTTGACTCCACAGCAGGTGGAATACCTTATCAGGGCATCCTTGGATTTACGGGATTTAGCAGAGGAAATGGCTGAAAGTATCTGTTATATTTGCAAGGTGCATAATCCGCAACATAAGGATTGCGAACATTGTGCTGATATGGATGGATACAAAGAACGCATCGCCAAGGCTACCCCATGATTACCGGCAAAAGGATTCGCCAACTCCGCCTTGGCCGCAAATTGAGCCAGAAGCAGCTGGCTGAGAAATTGGGGGTAAGCCGTCAAGCCGTCAATGGCTGGGAGAACGACAAGGGACTACCTTACTGGACGAACCTTGGTCAACTGGCTGATCTCTTCGGGGTCAGCATCAAGTATTTGCTGTATGGCGATAACGGTCCCCAGAGACCCGCTAGCAAACAATCAGAGCCGAAGGCGGGTCAAGATACGGGGGAACCAGTATAATGCCTTGTAGCCAGAATATATCATTGCGCCCACCTATCCTCGATATACCCACCAAGGCTGGTGTCTCAGCCGACAACCTGGTTGATGAATCCCCTCAAAAGGTGGGCGCACAGCTTTGCACAATCTGCCACAAGGACCCGGCAGTAGTCGGCGGCCTTTGCATCGACTGCGACCATTTGATGGGTGATATTCAGATCGACCAGGTAGGGCCAATAACTAACAGGAGGACAACATGAGTGATATGAGCGTTAAAGAAGCGTACAGGGTACTTCAGGCCGCTTGCGAGATTGAAGGGGGGGATACGGTGAGGATAGTGCGTGGGTACATGGAAAGTGAGGCGGACAAGATAGGCTTTTATAGTATCGGCCTGTGTAAAGAGTTCAATCAAATGATTGGCAAAACCAAACGGGTGGTGGCAGTTTGTCGAAATTATATCGAATTGCCATTCAGGGAGGCTGGCAACACAATCTTCGCTCCCTTCTACTGCCTTGAACTCGTCGAGAAGGCCGAGCCGGGACTGCCGCCGATTGAGATAGGTGGTCATAAAGTCGCTTTCCTTGATGACAGGATTCGGGTCTGCGACATTTCAGTTTCACATAAAACCCTTCGGGAAATCCTCAAACGAGTTGAGGAACAGAATTAAAACTACCTGGCATACTGTGCTTGACTGGCCGGGTAATAGGGGAGAGCATACCTCCTATGGAGCCAAGGGGCTGTTTGCAACGCTCTCCCCGGTACCCTTTGGCAGAGGCGACAGCGGGATCGGTTCGGCAGGTTCAATTCCTGCACTCTGCCAACGCTTTTTGAATGGCATAGCAGAGCAGGATGTGGTGGAGAGCCTTTTTAAGGGGAAGGCGCTGGTCGGGACAAAGGGATACCCGAGCTCTGCTCACTGCCAATGTTATTTGAAATGGCCGAAAAGATCATAGTTGCAAATGTGATCCTGTCGGTGGCGCACGGTGGAGTTGGTTGGTCATAACAGGCCAGGCTTGGTGGACTCGGTTTCCACCCGCCACATAACGGCTAGGCCAGTTATTTCGCAGGGATGCGGCGTGGATAACTTGACCTAAAGTAAGAAAGGTGTTAAATTCTCTCATGGTATTTGGAGTCAATATGCTCAATTACACACTTGCCCCCAATCCGGTGCTATCCTTCCTTAGTGTTGGCTCTAGATACCATCGCCGGAGCGGGGGCATTACCACGAGAATATCAATGGATAGACCAGAAACAAAAGATATTGCCCGCTTTTTTGATAATGTCAGTATCACAAAGCATTGCTGGTTATGGACATCTCATAAAAATCAAAAAGGATATGGACGATTTAGACTTCATGGTAGTAGATTTTTGGCACACCGTTTCTCTTATGAATTATTTGTGGGGCCAATTGAACCAGGGAAACAAATATTACATAGAAGAGAATGCGGTAATCCAGCATGTGTCAACCCCAATCACTTGTATATGGGAACAAACGCTGATAATGTTAGGGATCGGGAACTTTGGGGGAAGGGACGGGGGAAAGGAAGTGTCAAGACAGGAGAGGCCAACGGGAGGGTAATATTGTTTGAATCTGACGTACTAGCGATTCGCAAAATTCATAAAGACAAAAGATGCGGGTATGAAGAAACCGCGAAATCATTTGATGTTGCCTCATCAACAATAGGGGGCATAGTCCGAAGGCACCGATGGAAACATATTTGAAAATCCCCTGCGAGAACTTTGAAAGGAGAAAACGATGGAACTAATCATACGAGACAAAAAGCCAGAAGAGTCGGATGGGATTATCGAGGTTTGGCTGGAGTATTTTAAGGGTGGCGGTGGCGTTTCCCTTATGACGCAATGTTCTAATTCTGGGATTAGAAGGGCTGAAGTCAATCTACATTCCGACCTTACGCTTACCCAAATCCCGCACGGCAATTTTAGTCGAAACCCCGTTAAGGATCGTGAGGGAGAAAAATGAGTGATCCCTATTGGACACCAGATAAGGATATGCGTTCAACCTGTTGCGGGGCTTTGTCGGCGGGAGAGATAGTCGATGGCGACGCTATCTGCTCAAAGTGTGGGGAACACGCCACTTTTGAGAAAGACGAAGTGCCCGATCTTCTAACTTTTGATGGAGCAATGAAGTTGCTTTTCCCTGACTACAAACCTACTGAGAGGACACCATGAGTTGGGCAGCACATAACCCTGAGAAGTATGACGAATTGTGTAGGGAGGGGATGGCTAATATGCTTGTGGAGAATCCTGACACAATAACTTGGATGCTGGATCAATTACAGATTATTGCTTTAAACGATGATGGGGTGAAGGAATTGTTGGAGGATCTTATGGATCAAAGTCGTGTTGAGATTGACCAGGCCGTAGGTAATTACTTTGCTGGAGGAAATTAAAATGGCTAGGTGTGGAAAGCATCATAAAGAACTTCTCCTTGGATTTGTCGGCAGATGCTCAGTTCCAATGTGGCAGGGCGGCCTTCCTGGGGGATTCTGCGACGCTCTTGCGTTTGGGAGATCAGAAAAGGATCAAAGAAGATACGAAGGCTATGTCCCTGGACTGGCGTGTCATGGGCATGGTGGCCCCAAACCGCCAATCAAGACCATATCCATAACATTATCACTCGACGGAGATCAATACTGTGCGCTATATGGAGAAGATTTGCAGGTAGGACAAGCGGGATTTGGAGATACTCCCAAACAGGCAATCAATGAACTAATTAAGGCTATGCCATAATCATTAAGGAGAAACCATGACTGAGCAAGAGCGGACGGAACAAGCGGAAGTGTTTGATGCGTCGATAGAGGGAAAACTTCGCTTGGCGGAGGAAGATGAAGCATTAGAGCAGACTCGCCGGGAAGAAGAGGTAGAGATTCAGGCGGTAGGGTTGGCATTGGCACCGACCGACCAAGGGCCAGCCAGGTTGCTTGAGATGGCGGTGCAGCAGGATTTGGACATCGACAAGCTTGAGCGCCTAGTGGCGATGAAGGAACGGTGGGATGCTCAGAAGGCAAAGGAAGCCTTCTATGCTGCGCTTGTCAACTTCCAAAAGATTGTCCCGGTACTGGAAAAGCGCAATGTGGTGGATTTTAAGGGGAAAAGTGGTGGGGAAGTCCGCTATGCCTACGCTTCCCTGTCGGATATCAAGGCCCAGATACAGGAAGGACTTAGTGATTGCGGATTATCCTATCGCTGGGAGTTTGCCGACAATACTGGGAATATAGATGTAACGTGTATTGTAACGCACATATTGGGACATTCTGAGAAAACTACCATGACGGCCCCTGCCGATAGTTCTGGGAGTAAGAATCCTGTCCAAGAACGAGCCTCTACGATTACTTACTTGCAACGATACACTCTTATAGGTGCCCTTGGATTAACAACTGCCAACCAGGATGATGACGGTAGGAAAGGACAGGCGGGCAGCCCAACGCCAGAGGAAAGCATGAAGAATTTGCCCCCAGTCCCCGAAGGCACCGAGACCAAGGCTCCCTTCCCTGAGACTCCAGGGAAGGCCGACTTCGAGAAGCAGCAACAGCTCTATGGATATCTATGTGAGATTACCGGGATAGACCCGGACGAAAGTCCCCTTAAACTTTCCGGTGATGACAAGAAGAAACTCTCGGATGAACTTGTGGCATTGACCGAATTTGAAAGCGAAGGCAAAATCAAGAGCGAAACTTCCCTGCGAAAACTCAAAGGCAAATGGCTAAACACTGCCCTCGGCAAAGCCAAGGCAAAACTCGGTACCGCCAAGGATGAATTGCTGCACCTGCTGGACTGCCCCGCCCTGAGTCAAGAATACGCAGATGAATACCGCAAAGAGGCTGACGATAAACGGCATAAGGAGCAGTGGTACAAGGACCAGATAGCGATTGTGAAAGGGCTGATTGCCGACGCCGAGAAGGAAAAGGAATGAGGAAGTCCATGTCTTTGCGCCAGTTGATTTGGATGATAATTCTCCATTGGAATGCAGACTGGAGCCAGGAGAAGGACATGCCCAAAAAACGGTTCCATCTGTGTGAGGGGTGTGTATGCGATTGGCGTGAATGGTGGAACCCAACACCTTCAAAGCGTGACTCATAGCCATGGCTTGGTACTCCTGCAAATTCGGGATAAGGCAATTCCGCAAGCGCCATGAGCCGGGCAGCAACAGGGAACGGGCGAAGAAGCGCAACAGGCGAAGGATGACCGCTAATAGCAAAAGGAGGAATCGGTGATGGAAGTTTGGAAATACACTCTACAGACCAAGGATAGTCAGGAAATATCTATGCCTGCTGGTGCTCAGATATTAACGGTTCAAATACAATATGGTCAATTAGCACTTTGGGCCTTGGTTATGCCTGAAGCGGAACCCGTTTCTCGCACCATTCTCATGCGAGGGACTGGGCATGAGATTGAATTGCCAGGGCTTAAATATATCTCTACAGTTCAGGACCTTGCCGGGGCTTTGGTCTGGCATTTCTTTGAAAAAAATTGAGTTGGAGGGCTAGCCATGACCTGCACTACCTACATTGGAATCGACCCAGGGGGATCTACTGGAGGGATTGCGGTTATAACGCCAGAAAACCAACATATATCACCCTGCCCGCCGACTACCCAGGATATTTGCGATTACCTTTCTGTGTGGAAACGCCCGAATTTGGTGGCAGTCATCGAAAAGGTGCATGGATTTAAAGGGCAAGGAGCAGGTGCATCATTCTCTTTTGGCCGGAACTACGGTGAATGGCTTATGGCGCTAACGGCTTTAAAAATCCCATTCAAGGAAGTAGCTCCTGCAACCTGGCAGAAACGCTACGGGAAAATGCCAAAGGGGAAGACGCCCAAAAAGAATCGGCTGAAGGAACTGGCGCAGCAAAGATTCCCGAACTTGAAGATAACTCATGCCACCGCAGCGGCTCTGCTGATTGCCGAATACGGTCAGGAGGTGGCATGGAAAGATGATGATACCGGGGTATTGCAATTCCCTAACCTTGGAGGGAATAAGACATGATATTAACCAAAGGACGTTCTGATAGCGATTCATTGTATGGTCGGCTAGGTGTCTTTTATCACCGCATGACTATTGATGGTCGCAAAAGAAGAGCTCTGTGCAATTGGGAAACTTGGAGTGCTATCTGTGAGTGGGATTTATCGAATGATCCTCCCTGGGCGAGAATATGTCCCAGATGTAAAACCTTGATGGAAGCCAAAGGGGGTATGATTCGGCATAGCCTGAATGATCCAAGAGAAGAAGCAGTTTCTCGCATCAGGCGGGGCGATCCTGCGCTTGTGATCTTTTCTTATCCTGACGGCATAGATATGGCAAATCTGCATATCCACGAAGATGACATTATAAAACTATTGAATCTTGCTATTTCAACCTTGGAGGATAATCATGACTACGTTTTCGGGGAACGAAAAGCATAGTGCCTCAGAATTGAGGGACATACTTGCCCAGTGGCAGCCGCCGAAAGACCTTGCGGGGGTGGTGAGCGAATTGACTGGTGTAATTATGATCCTTTGCAATGAAGTTGATTGCCTTAAGGGGAGAATCAGAGGTTTAGAAGAAGGAGAGGAAGACCATGACTACTGATACGGCGGGACTGACGTGTATGCAACCGAAAGTATTGCAAGATTCTCCTGATTGTGAGCACCTCTGGCTTGATTATGAACCCGGGCCCTGTCCTACCTGCACTGAAATCAAGGCCGCCGAGGACAAGCGGGGGGAGGAAGTGCTGGAGATGGCGTGTGTAGTTCAATGTGATGAATGTAGAAAAGGGGTGAAACTTGTTAACAACTATCAGGGATACGATGATTGGCTAGTTCATTTAAATGAACAGGGTGGATTTAGTGATGATTGCTCAGCTGATGAAATCCGCCAAGCCTACAAAAAGAGGTTCGGGGAGAATGGGTGAGAAACTAAAACCATGCCCCTTTTGTGGGACCACAGAACATTTGTTTATTGAAAACAGGGAAGAGCCCGACCCAATCTACATATCAGATCATGTTGTGTGCGGGATGTGTGGCGCAATGCATCTAAAAGACGATGATTTGGGTTGGAATAACCGCCCAACAGAGAAGGCCACCAGAAAGGAAGTGCTGGAGTTGGTTGAAAAGCACATGCGTTATCCGGCGACTATTCCCAAGGAGAAACGATGGAAGATATTTATTGCAGCCTACCAGGAAAGGTTTGGGGATGACCACGGCTGACGACCGGCTGGCAAAGGGGGAAGTTCCCCGGTGTGTCTCTTGCGGTTGCAAGGGCAATACGGAGTGCGGACATGAGCCGCTGGGGGCACCTGAGCATGGTTGCGAACTATCGCCGACCTTAGAATGCTATTGTTGCCTGATAAAGCAGGGACGGCATTTTACCAAACAGGGGCACGTATTGCCGGAGATGATAAAATGATAATCGCAAAAACCCTTGTCGTGCTCGCAGCTATGCTTCTCGTGGCTTATGTCTTGGGGCGGGTGTGGAAAAAGGAGGTGCCGAAAATTAAGCCAACCGTTGTTTGTTTGTGCGGCTCGACCCGATTCATGGCTGCCTATAATGTGTGGCGTGCAAAACTAACGTACGAGGGTAAAATCGTTTTGTCTGTTGAATTGATAACTACGCAAACGAAAAGCGAAGACCCACAGCATTCCAACCACGCCCTGAAAGAAATGCTGGACGAATTGCACCTACGAAAAATCGACTTGGCGGATGAAGTATTCGTGCTGAATGTGGATGGATATGTGGGAGAATCAACAGCCATGGAGATCGCTTATGCTAAAGATCAAGGCAAGCCGATAAATTATCTTGTCCCCATAGAAAAGGAGATCCCCCTGAAATGATAGACTGGATCGTGACCATGCCTTATGTAGTTTTGTTTATTGCTCTCTTGGTTTTGGGATTCCGGCAACCCAAAAAGGGGAGCGGCTGGGGGATCAGATGAGATATAAAAATAGTTATTTTGATTGCGATGCCGTTCAATTCAAGCCTGGCAAAAACAGGCGCAAAAGCGCTGCGAGACGAGTATATGCCATATCGCGAAGGATAAACCCCAGTCTCGGTGGTGTGCGAAAATATGACAATCCCACCCCTTCGGGCCTTAAGCTGGTGACTCGTGAGCGGTTTTTGAGGCAAGTCAGGTGACCCCCCATGAAAATTCTCGCTATCATCTTAACCCTTTGCACATTTCTATACACCCGGCAATCTCCAGAGGCGGCGTGGTGGATGGTTTCCAGCCAGGGGCAGAAGGATTTTGCAGAAACCGTCTATAAAATAGGAGTTAAATATGGCAATAAAGGACATACAGCAGTTGGGATTATTTGGATGGAATCCAGCCTGGGGCGATCCATCGATCACAAAGAAGATTCATTTGGGCCTTGTGGTTTATCAGAGGTGGCGTTACAAGACTTGGGGCATGGACCTGAAGTGCTTGACTCTCTTAAAACGGGTACGCTTAGTCTGGGGCGAGAGATTTTTCTGGCCCTCGATTATTTTTCCCTCTGCGAAAAAAGGTTACGGGATAGTGGCTTATCTAAAAAGGAAGCTTGGTACTTTGCATACCCTAAATACTCTACTGGATCAAAGTGGCGTAGATTCAAGCGGCGGGGAGAAGTGTTCAACGCAAGAGTCAGGTTTCTAAAAACAAAGTTCAAATAAGGAGAACAAGATGGACAGATGGACCCTAGCCTTCGCACTTATCGTAACGATTTCCGCAATAATTGTAGCCATTACGGTAGGCCAACAATGGACAGAACTATTTCTCTTGTGGGCAATATTCTGGACTTTGATAGGGGGATCAAAGCCATGACCACCTCCAAAATACCCAGCCCGAAAGAGGCACTGGAACAAATATTGGAGCATGGCTCAAGATCACCCTTTCGGTCAGAAATATTGAAAAATCAATCTGAAGACCCAATACTAAATACTCAGGCAAAGATTGCCAAGACCGCCATCCCCGTAGCCGAATTGGCAGGGCAGGCGATGGAGTTGCTGAAACGCCAACCCACTACTCTTCGCTATATGCCAGATTGGTGGCAAAAAGAGCGGCGGCAACTTCTCGCCCAGATAAAGGCGCTGAAATGCAACCCTCCGAAATGAATGACGATGTACTCAACCAGGCGATTGCTGAGGAGTTGGGATGGACGAAACTCAGCCTACACGAGCCGCCCTTGGGACTCCCTGGGCCATCTGAATACTGCGGATATAATCTTAAAGGGTACTTTGGTACTATCCTCAACTACACCGGCGACATAGCGGTGGCTTTTAATCTGCCGCTGGAAACAAATGATGAGAAAAGGAAATTCGCAATAGAACTTGCGAAAATCGTAATTCCTGACATCAATATTGGGACTGCCGGGATAGTCTACGAGGCGGCGATTGCAACTGCCCGCCAGCGCAGCGAAGCCTGGTATAGTGCAAGGAGCCCGGAGATCGCTTTAGGGTCTGCTGGTGATAGCCCTCCATCAACAACTGACCCACTAGAGGAGGAACGATGAAAAGAAAACGTGATTGGGAATGGCTGGAACCTTGTATTTTTATATTGACGATGCTGCTTGGCGTTGCATTTCTTCTCTGGTGGGGGTCATTTGTCGGTCTGTACACTTTCATAGATTAGGAGAACCGATGGCTAAGATAGAAGACATCCTGACGGAACTGGTTCTTTATGCGAAGCAGGTGATCACGTGGACTCCTGGCATAGATGGCGCGATAAGTACTGCTATCACAAACGCCACCAAACAGATCAAAGAGCAGCAGCGGGAGCGGGTGGATAATCTGGGGAAAATCATATATGCTCTTTTGGGCTGTTTGCCTGATTCTGCTAGATCGCCAGACTGGAGAAATGACCGAGCCTAACATAATTACGAAGGGGAACAAGGGCAATGGTTGGCTCCCCCTTAGCGATCTGCAATTCTGCGAGGACGTTGCGGCTGCCATAAACTGCGACCCTAACAGACGGGCAGTGGTCAAGCGCAAAGGGTGCTGCTGCCGGGTGGTGGACTACTCTAAGCCGATAAGGGTAGCAGGTCATAAGGCAATAGCAAACCATGGGACAATCGTTGCCTGGGAGCCGATGGAGGGGGCAAAATGAACCTGCACCTGTTTCTTGATGTGATGGCGATGTGGACATTTGGGTGGTTGTTTTTTGCTGGGGCTATAAGGTTCGTCCTTGGCGGGTGGGGCAAGAAGACTGCTAAGAGAGTCGTAGGTGGGATACTTCTCGCCACCCTTTGCTGGGCCTGGATAATTGCGGGATAAACCGAAAGGGTAACGTCGGTGCATGAACATAGAATTAAGTATTCTGCTATCTAAAATCTGCTCTTGGCTCTGGTGCAGTCTTGCCTCGTGCTTAGTTCTGCGTTCATACCGGAGCCAAGGGTATTTTTGTGAATGAAAATAATGGCAAAGGAACCATATTTCCCTTTTTACTACCGGGACTTTATGGTATCAACAGGGGAAATGACAGATGCGGAAGTCGGCAAATATCTTCGTTATCTTATACATCAATGGGAGAAAGGCTCAATACCTGGCGATCCTTCAATGATTCAGACAATCAGATTTGATAGTCATTTATGGGAAACGCTTGAATCAAAATTCCCTCTGGGCGATGATGGGAGAAGACGCAACCCCAGGCTTGAAGAAATCAGGCTAGAGAGAGATCAATACATAGCCAAGCGTAGCGCAGCCGGGAAAGTAGGAGCCGAGGCCCGCTGGGATGGCAAACGCATTGCGAATGCCAATACGACTAGGGATGGCAAACCGCATGGCAAACCGATAGCCTCCACCTCCACCTCCACCTCCACCTCCACTTCCATTCCAAGCAAGAAAAGAGATAACACTCAAAAACTAGAATGGTTTAAACTGTTTTGGACTAAAGAGATTTGGGGAGACTTAAGGGGCAAGTCAAAAACTGAAGAGGCCTGGTTAAAGATAGACAACCTTGATGAACAGCTCTTTGGTGATATTTGCAGGGGTGCAGTGGCTTACAAAACTTTACGGTTTAATATTTTGCAGGACGGCGGCACCCCTAAAATGGCTCAAGGTTGGCTGAATGATCGGCGCTGGGAAGATGAACTCCCTGAAGTAGAGAAAGATTCTGCCGCTGATGACTTTTATGAAAACTTAACCGAGGAAGAGTGGGAACAGAGAAGGCAATTTAACAAAGACAACCGATAATGGAACGACCCACCCTAGATATAATTAGTAGCCCAGAGACGGAGAAAGCCTTGCTTGGTTGCCTTATGGTATTCCCTGAAATGATAGATCAGGTGATAACCATTTTGGATGTGGAGGACTTCTACATTGATAGCAACAAGGAAATCTATCAGGCAATTCTCAACCAAAGGGGGAACAGTGAATTGACCTACCTGTCCGTAGCCCACGAGTTGGGGGCCAGGCTTCAGGTCATCGGCGGCCTATATGAACTTACCGGCTATCTTGATTATGCTGCTCACAGGTTTGAATCTACAGAATTTGCCCGGATAATCACAGAGAAGGCGAGAGCGAGAAGAATAGTTGATGCTACTCACTTTGCGGCCAGAGAATTAACTGCCGGAGCCAGCCTTGGTGAGATAGAGCATATACTACAGGATTTGTCAGACAGCCCTAAAATAAGTGGGGGTACGTCAGTTAGTAATTATGCCACTGAAGCACTCAAGGCTTTTGAGAAATCTGTCAGAAACAAGGGGAGATCAAAGGGTTTGTCCACAGGCTATTGGGATATTGACAAAAAGACCGGGGGGTTTGAAAGCGGTGAGATGGTAGTCTTGGCTGGAAGGCCAGCCCAAGGGAAAACATCCTTGGCAATAGGAATGACCCACAAGGTGCTGAAGAGTGGCAAGAGTGTGCTGTTTGCTTCTCTGGAAATGACCGGCAGGGCATTAATACAGAGAATGGCTTATGCTCTGGCAAGGGTGGATGGACAAAAGTATAACACCGGCGAGTTCAGCCCAGAGGAAATGCAGCGGCTGAGTGCTGAGTGTGAAAACATACAATCCCTTCCCTTTGAAATTGAAGATACTGGAGGACAGTCGGTTGATAACATATTAGCCAGAGCCAAGCATTTAAAGCCCGATATGGTAATAATTGATTACCTTCAATTATTAGCATCCCCACACAAAGGCATGAGTCGCTATGAAGTTGTAACAGAAAATTCGTTGGCATGCAAAACAATGGCCAAGAACTTGGGGATTCCCGTTCTGTTGTTATCGCAACTTTCCAGGGCGCCAGAGGGCAGGAAACAGGGACGGCCCGTAATGTCAGATTTAAGGGAGTCTGGGGCTATCGAGCAGGACGCTGACCATATCTGGATGCTTTACAGGGCTGAAACCTATGGACTCCCAAATATGGAGAATAGGGCTGAATTGATAATTACCAAAAACAGAAACGGACCTACGGGCAGTGTTAATCTAACATTCCTAAAACAGTTCATATCATTTGAAGGCTATTTTGAGGAACCATTATGACTGAGTACGAAAAACACCTAGAGTCCCCCGAATGGGATGGGCTAAAAGGGCAAGCGAGGGCAAGGGCAAATAACCAGTGCGAGTTTTGTGGAGACGTTGCCTATGCTGTGCATCACGTGAAGTACCCGAAGGTTTTCCCCAATGATTGTCTGGATAATCTGGTGGTTGTGTGTAGGCAGTGCCATGAACTGTCGCACGGAATAAGGCGCAGCGGCACGGGTAGACCACTCAAGGCAATATTGGGGGAAATGTTTCAGGAATTGCAATGGGCTGGGATGTAAGGCTGGATAACCGCCCGACGGTGGGAAGACGAGGAGGCTGATTATGAGAGATAGCATACAAGAGCAGGTTGAGCAGTATGAGGAAAAATATGGACTGGATGATATGGTCCTGGACGATTTCCATGCCCTTCTCCGGGCCTTCATGGAGGAGTGCTGCGAGAAAGCGGGGGAGCCTCTATTATCGGCACAAAGGTTGGCAATTCGATTCCGCATAGAAGATCACTTCGCTTGGCTGCTGAGAGGAGAGTAGTATGACTTGGCTTATCATAGACATCTTTATTTTGGTCGTTGTCTTTGGTTACCTCATTGTCATTCTTGCGGTTGGCTTTCGCCGTATAGAAAAACAGAACGAAAAGGGGGAATAATGGAAAGATTGCCGTGGATTTGTCCTGAACATCCACAAGCCAAAGTAAAAAAGTCTTGGAAGCGGACTCAATATGTGTACTCTGATGGTTATCCAAGAGGCGGGCATGATCATCATTATATATACGAATGCGCCGAATGTGGGCGTGAGTTATCAGCTACAAAAGATAGAGAGCAAAGAACTGGAGGGGAATGATGGAAACCAGATGGGCTGAATTTAAGGGAAATATTTGGAGATGTCAAAATGGACATTATTATCCAGGTAACACTAATGTATCAATTCCTCCATCTGATGTCTGTCATGTCTGTGTCCAACTACAGCAGCAGCGGGAGCGGGTGGAGAAATTGGAATATGCCTTGGTATATGCTGCAAATCGTGCTAAGGACATTGCCGAAGACGCCCTCAAAGAAGTGGAGGCTAAATGACCACCCTAGCCCCTAACCAGCCCTGGCAACGCAAGGAAGTGATAGGCGACGCTACGCTGTACTTGGGAGATTCATTAGAGATCATGCCGACTCTTGGTAAGGTGGATGCCGTGGTTACTGACCCGCCGTATGGAATAGGAATAAATAAAAGTAATCGCCTTTCTATTTCTCGTGGGTTCGGTGCCGACATATGGGATAATATAGCCGCAGATTTGTCTTGGCTGGATACTACGAATCAACCCGCTGTTATCTGGGGCGGTAATTACTTTGACTTGCCGCCGACACGCTGTTATCTAGTATGGGATAAAAATAATGATGGGCGTGATTTCGCAGATTTTGAAATGGCGTGGACAAACTTAGATCAAGTTGCCCGAATATTTAGGTTCAGGCCGATGAATATGGACGGAGGAAAGGTACACCCAACGCAAAAGCCTATTCAACTAATGAAGTGGTGCGTTGAAATGGTTTGTAAATCACTGCCTAATGTGCTAGATTCAGAGCATGAATACAGTACAAAAGAGATGCAAAAGATGCGGGGGGTTGTTCTCGAACCCCAAACATCCAGAGGCGAAGTTCTGCTCCCGGACTTGTGCGAGCAGATGGAACTCACCGAAGAGAAAGAATGCGAAGGGGTTTGTGGTCAGCCCGAAGGGATACAAACTTCTAAGGTTAATGGATCACCCAATGGCCTCCAAGGAAGGATATGTGATGGAGCATCGGGTGGTGATGGCAAAACACTTGGGGCGCAATCTAACAAAGAACGAGATAGTTCATCATCTGAACGGCGACAGGATGGACAATCGCATCGAGAATCTGAAGGTCATGTCGAAGAAAAAGCACGACAAGAGACCGAAGCCGCCAATCAAGCCATTTCCGTGTCCTCATTGCAAGGGTATGATATTAGCCTCGGCTCGCGTCAAGAAGGCCGCCAAGTTGTAATTCTTGATCCATACATGGGTTCCGGCACTACTGGCGTAGCCTGCGTAAATTTAGGCCGCAAGTTCATTGGCATAGAGATCGAGCCGAAGTATTTCGACATTTCCTGCAAGCGGATAGACCAGGCGGAGCGGCAAGGGCATTTGTTTGAGCCGCAGCCCGAGGAAGAGCAGCTAGCAATATGACCCGCGAATACACCTGTCCCCCCGGCGATTCCACCTCCTGCCCCAAATGCGGTGCACCGGGCGGCCCTGCCGGGGCAATCCGTGTCCGGGGCATAATGATTGAGCAGCAATACAACGACCGGCGCTGTAACTCGTGCGGGCACTTGTGGACTGGGGGCGACACACTGGAACTGCCCCTGAAGGTGCCTGAGAAGCCCGTAGAGCAAGCAAAAGGCGAAAGTGGCACCCAAGTACCGCCCAGCCCGGAAGCGGCTCCAGGCCCGGCAGACTACGACTTCGGTGATGGCTGGGAGCCAGACCCAGGGTCGAGTGTGCCTTTTTAGCAAAGGAGGCCCCGATGGATAAATACAACTCAGAAGCGAAATGCCCCAAGTGCGGCAACGATGACGTTGTAATGGCCGGGAGAATCCGGTGGACTGGCGAGACGCTTACAATAAGATATTGTCGTAACTGTCGTTACGAATGGCCGGTAAAACCGCTAGGCAAGAAGGAGCAACCATGAAAAACAAGCAGGAAGTGATAGCAATTATTGCCACCTGGATTTGCTGTGGGGATGATCCCGATAAATCAGCATTGTTTGAGGCCGAAACCCTCTACGACCGCATCGCCCCGCTGGTGGTGCGGGAGTTCCCGGATGAAGCGCTGCGGGATCTGCTGCTTGATGTGGATCTGTGGAAGCCAGAGGCGTTGTTCTGGAGGATCAAGTGCCTCATCGAGGGGCAAGAGGAGGAAACGACAGACGATACTGTATCTGCTATTACTCGTGGGCTACAAGATAAGCGTACAACCAAGCGCACACATATGAGCTCTTTTAACCACACGAGAGGCGATACACGAGAGCCGCCCAAAGGCACCTATGGCGATGGCACGAAAACACCCTCGCTCCAATTGCGTGTCGAGAAAAAAGGCACCTGCACGATGTGCGGGGGGAGCGGAAGGGATATGCTGGAGAAGTGCCCCGCCTGCAAGGGCACCGGATTAAGGCGAAGTGGCGTAGACCGGCGGATAGGCAAAGGGCGCAGGGGGTATGATGCTGTCTATGAGACTTTTGACGACAGCCCGTATAGCCGCCGCAGCGAGAACCGGCGCAAAGTGGGACCAGGCTAGGTGCCAGCCGGCCACCCTTGACAGCCTATACATCGCTGGCGGCACGATAAGGGCTTAGGCGGGGCTAGGTATGGGTTTAGGGCTTTGCGGCGGCTGAGGCGAGGGCATAGCCAGTAATTGACCATCCAGGGTTCTCGTCCCTTATTACTCGCCTGATTTGCTGATGTACGTCGGCGCTCTCCCAGTCATCGTCAGTGTATAGGGGGAAGTCTAGTTTCCCGTTTCTGTGCTTCAAGAGTCTCCGCTTCCCCTTGTGTGCGACTGGCCTGTTTACGCCGTAGTTTACTTTCATGTCACGCCCCCTTCCCGGCCAAGGGGATGGCGGCTTTGAGATTCGCCCGCAATTCGAGCAATCGGCTATATCTGTGAGATGATTTATCCCATTTGCCGGATACAAGCGATCTGGAATTGTAAGGACCGTCAGGATTCGTGAATGATAGCATATCCTTTGCCGCCACCACCAGCTCCGCCTTGTCCTGGCGGAGTTGGGCGATCTCGTCAACTAAATCTGCCTTTGTTGGAGACTTTCCAGACTTATTAATTAGCGGGCAGTCTGGATTAAGTCTGTCAGATTCAATGATTGACGAATCTCCTATAAGTCCGCATATTCTAGTGCTGGGGTCGGCGTGGGGTATCCATGCGTTAGGGCAGTTACCGCATGATTTGGGTGGTGCATCTTCCCCCAACAGCTCCTTGGCCTCTGCTTCAGTTATCTTGGGTAGTGTCATGGTGTCCTCCTGGTTAGGTTGTTATTCATTTCGTGTCAGCCCCGGAGTCGAACCGGGGCGAGTACCGTACTAGCTGTTATTCTTCGGTAGTGTCATAGGTGTTAGGTTATTGGGTGGCCTTGGCGGTCTCTTCTGCGGAAAGAACAGTTTTAATATATTCGGCTGCGACATCCATTGCTTTGGCCGCCGCGCTATGTCTTAGTAGTCGAAGCGATAAAGCCGTATCTACAAAAGTATCACGGCTCTTTCTCAATGCTACCGATAAATCATACACCCGTTGTTTTAGTTCTATATTCTGCTCGACTATGTGAGTATAACCGGGAGGTTGATGCAATAGTTTATGACCCTCTCTATACGCTTCTTCTAGCGCCCAATGGATTGCGTGCAAGTCTTTAACTGGTTGCTTGTCTATTTTTCTAAGTAAATCACGCCAAATGTCTTCAAGCGTAGGATACATTTGCGGATAACCTTTCATATCTCAATTGCCCTCCGTATTACCTTGGCATCCATAAATCCGCCATGCTTCATGTGGAATTGTCCGTCATTCCATCCAAGTTTAACCAGCCGCTCCTTTTGGTAAATATTCAGTACCTTTTCAGCCTCTACCTTGGTACACTTGGCAATGTCCTGGATGCATTCAATAAAACTGTTGGCGGCATTCTCGTAACGCTGGCCCATGCTTTTGAATGACTGTTCCATTGTCCCCTCTTAGGTGTTATGTTATTGGGTGGCCGGTAATGATCTGATGACACCACCTAGCATCTGCACGTATACGCCAGTTGCCATACGTACGATAGCGCCAGGCGTCCCGTGTTGCTGGGTGATCCCTAGCACTACTGCGCCAACAGGTAGAGGCCCAGCACCAGCTAGCGAGTATGCCATCGGCTCCACGTAGTATGTCCCCATATCACCAGCCCAGGACTGGACATGATGGATACGGTCAGCGGATGACATGGTTACGGTGCATCGGCCATTGAGCAGGGCGTCGATCTCCAACATGGATAGTGACGGCCCTCCTGAGTCTCTAGTGCCATTATTTGGGTGGTAGGTGTAGCGTTTCATCAGTTTATCCCCTCTGGATGTAAGATACCCCTGACGCCAGGAGTGTGATTACGCTGTCCAGCGGATGCTGGGAGAGTACCTAGTGCCAAGGGCAATGTGTTATGGGTATGTAGTAGTAGCGTAATCACGATCACAACTTAGGCCACCCCCATATAACCTGCAAGAGAAATCTTCGGATTTGATTATCAAACAGCCCTTTATCTCCCCCTCTCTCGTCGAGGAAATAGTTTAATTATACATAATAATCCGTTGCAATCTTTTGTCTTGACTTCCCCTTGGTCTCCAATGTTAACTTTCAGCAGTGAAGAAGCCCGCCAAATCCAAGACTCCCAGCCCGCTCCCTTTTGACCAGCAAGTTGCCCTTCGACTCCAAGAGCTCTCCCCCTCCAAGGATGTTATCCAGCACTCTGAGGATGCCATAACTCCCTCAGTGGATGTTATACATAGCTCTGGAGATGTTATAGGCGTGTCTGAGGATGCAAGAAAGGGAAATAGTGGGAATGGTAGTGATTGTAGGGAATTAAAGGATGTAACTGGTGGGAATAGAGATGATTTAACTAAAATGGTTGTCGCTCAGGGGCAAAAAAAGGATGTTGGCTGGCACGAAAACAGCCTTATCCCTACCCAGCCCCACCTCTTGGGTGATGCAGAGCAAGAGGAACGGTACTTGGCTGTCTTGGCAGACAAACGGTATCACATCCTGGCCGCTCCTGCGTACGGTTGTAGTGTCCGCACTGTGGAGCGTAGGATGCTTGCCAACCCGGAGTTTGCAGCGGCTGTGAGTGAGGTACGGTCCAGCAGGGAGCAGTTGCTGCTTGCTGCCATTGAGGGCGTAAGCGAGGAGCAGGCTTTGATCCCCTCTAAGGTTACTGATCGGGCCATACAACTCAACGCCCTGGCCCCCAGCAAGTACAAGCGGGACAGCAAGGGCGTACAGGTGGCTACACAAGTCAACATCATGATCGGGTTCACCCCGCCCAAGCATAGAGGGACGTAGCAATTGCGGATAACCTATGTTTTGTATAGTGGAGGCCACTGATGCCACTACGTAAGGGCAAGAGCAAGCAGGTGATAGCACGCAACATACGTGAGATGATCAAGGCAGGGCATCCGCAGAAGCAGGCAGTAGCGGCAGCACTGGACACGGCCAGGCGGTCAGGGGCAAGGATACCCAGGCCACACACTGATCCAGGCAGGGACGAGAGGACATGGACAGAGCCAGCACCATGAGGGGGGGGCACCGGACCTTCGGGGCGTTCCACCCTGTATGTACGTACAGTCCATATTTTTCCACCCTCAGACCGAAGGAGTCCTAAATGATTAGTAGACACACAGTTACTGAGATTAGATACGTACTCCCATCTCTTACAATGCGGCCTACGGGCAGTACAGGAATTGGGACGTGCAGTCCTTCAGCCAAGTTGCACATTGTTGGCAACAACGCCAGTCTTATTGATACGTACGACATCAAGTATGTTTTGCGGATAGTGGAGGAGACGTGGGAGGAGTTGTACGATTGTTATTTGAACGGTGAGTTCAGGCAGACGATAACCAGGGAGGAATATTTCCACAATTTCTTATTGGTACCCGACCCGGAGAATCCTGATGACTGGCATAAATTGGTTATTGAAAGTGCTGGCAATGTGGGCATTGGGGCTTAGATGTTACCCCTGTATATTTTTCTCTCGCAGGAGTTATATAAGTAATGGCTAATACAGTAACACTCCATGATCTTCGGAAATTGAAGGAACTTGCGGAGTTTACTCACGAGGACTCTGGCCGTTCGTTGGTATTTTTTCTTCCTTGGCGAGTTATTAAGAGGTTGAGGCGGTTTGGCTTAAGGTGGTGCCAGAGAGGGCATCGGGGTACGAATGGCTGATATTCAAAGTCGGGGAGAGGCAATTCTGCGGGATTCATTTGAGGGGGTTCACGGTGGCGAGCATTATCTGGCGGGGGGAGTTACCCACAAAGGGATAAGGCGGTATTTTCTCTTGCGTCTTGATGGGCTTGACAAGCGGAGATTGAAGATTGCTCTTATAAACATCTCCGATTCGTTTAAACAATTTCCTCTAATTAAAAGTATGGAGGTTGCGTTATGATAAACTTAGACCAGTCGATAGCGAAGGTGAAGGATGAGATAGGGAAGACCCCAAAGGTAGAGGTTACCCGTGAGTTTTTGATTGAGGTCATAATGCACGAAGGTGCAGGCCGGGACCGGAAGACTTTGCTGGCGTGGCTGAACAAGCAGGTGGAGGAGCTGCCACCACCTGTAGTAACCGGCCCACCGACTGCTACCCCTGGCGCTCCTGTTAAGGTTGAATGGTCGCCTCCATCAGATGAAACATTTGTTGAGAGTCATTCGCCTTACAACAGAGTTTATGATCCTAAGCCACCCATCTACCGCCCAGAGCGGCGTGGTAATGTGTGGTGCTTGTATGATGTGAATAATGGCAGGATGCGGCTGGAGACGTTTGAGAACAAAGGCGATGCGAGTGCGTTTATTACTCGCTTAGAGCAGGATGTTGATGGTTTGATTAAGGAGCAGCCTTATCACTATTTGGGGTCGGAGTGATGGCCAGACCTTTCCAGAATCCTTACTCCATGCGTGTCCCGGGCAGTATATACATGAAAGTAATAGGGGCACCGGATTTCTACAAAAAGACCGATAATGACGATGCCGCAAAGTCTGCCTCGCTTCCCGGTACGGCGGTTCGCGCTGATGCCGGTGGTAGGCGGCCGAAGGTTGACAAACCCCCGAAAAAGCCTGAGATCCCGAAACCTTTTGAGGGGATGATAGGTCGGGGTGATGAGTACCCGATACAGTTGGTGGATTGATGGCCATTAAAGGCAATGGGCACCTTAGGGCGTATTTTGTTCCAGGTAGAGCGTCTTGCCGACCGTGTCATGGCGTTGCTCGCGGGGTCAGGCTTTATGGATATTGGTTTATAGCCGGCCCATTTACCTTTTGGTGGAGAACCTGGTGGGCAGGGAAGAAATGACCGCTGGACTGCAAATGGATGAGATGCTCTCCAGGATGTCTTGGGGGTTTAGGGTCGTGCTTGAGATTGAGGGGGAAGAACAGATTCTGTTCCTTGGAGCAGATGTAGACAGCAGTCTTGCAATTTCCCCTGGTGCTATTATTAATTCGTGCGAATTTGGATTATGGATATGACCGCTGGCCGATTACTTGAGTGGATAGGGGAGATGCTGAGGAATAAAATCCGTGGCATTCTCCATATTTACATCGGTGGTGGCCGGATAAACAAGATTGAGATGACCAAGGAGGTTGATCTGAAGTGAGTCTTCATCATTGCGGTTTTCCAGCACGCGATTATGATAAACCTGAAGACCCTTACGCAGGTCTTTGGGGAAAATACGGATTCGCGATTGAGGATTGCCGTGAGCGTGAAGATGGGACGTTATGGGTGGATAATGGCGAATATGAAAATCGTGTGAACTATTGTCCTATTTGTGGGTATCCAGCCAAAAACAAGATGATGAATACGGATTTCGTTGCAATAAAGGATTCTGAGTGAAGTAATTACTGACTGACATAAGGCATTGTCGTCAGGTACATGCCCCGCTTGCAGCATATTGGAGCTGCGGCGGGGCTTTTTAATTATGAGCAAGAACAAAACACGGAGGACTTATTATGACCTAGCCAATCGGCGGCTGAGGCCGTCTTCATACGTTGCCCCAAACCGGGGTCTGGACATTAACTGCGCCACAAAGGCGCTCCAACGATGAGGAAATACTG
>SDBU01001835.1_pt1 | contig 29301 bp, 35 predicted proteins | sample 2277071 | NCBI WGS metagenome assembly SDBU01 (sample SAMN10397929, study PRJNA504765) | marine sediment metagenome | isolation source: marine sediment core GS08_GC12, 126 cmbsf | place: Arctic Ocean: Gakkel Ridge, Loki's castle | collected 2008 | reverse complement strand
AGTAATAAAATTAGGCATGTTAGAACTCCAAAAAAACTTATTCTACAACCCTGAACAAGTTTCTATCATACAACACATCAGCCCCAATTCTACAAGAGCACAACAACTCCTCACTGTCCATGATGAGATCTGCATAGAAGTCAAAAACGAAAAACAACTCACTGAAGAAGTCATAGCCATAAGCAAAAAGGCTTTGGAAATTACAGACATATTCAAAATACCACTAACAGTTGGGTGCAAATGGACTAGAACCTCATGGGGGGATCTGCATAAACTAAAAGAGGAACCAATACCATGGTAAACACCAAAGTACCAAAAATAGTTGTTGAACCTTTTTTTGTATATGCTAAACCAGCAGATAGGCCTGAACATCTGTTCTCCATCAGTCTCCCAAATAGCAATTGCGGGATTGCAAAATCTTACCATTCAAAAGCAGAGGCTATGAAGATTGCAAGAAAATGGGCTATGTGGATGCCAAAAGCAAAACTAATAGTAAAGAAATACAAAAGAAGAAAGGCAAAATAATTTCATCGGTTCAGTCATTTTTGTTTTTACAACTGAACTTCAATGAGTTATAATCGATAACGATGAAAAATCTAATATATATAGAAGACTTCTCACCAAGCATTCAAAACACAAAAAACAAACAAGGTTTGTAACATGAAAGACACTCGCTGCATCTTAGTCGACACAAGAGAAAAGAAACCTTGGAAGTTTAGAGCGCAGAAAAAAATAAAATTGGATCACGGTGATTACTCTATTCTCGGAGGAAAAGGAAAAATTGTCATAGAAAGAAAAACTCTCGTAGACTTATATATAACATTATCAAAACCACGATACGAAAAATTCTTTCTCAAAATGGACAAAGCCACAGAAAAGCTCGACTATACCTTTCTTTTCATTGAAGCTAGCTTATCAGAAATATATCGTGGCATACCTCATTCAAGACTACCTGCAGCATATATAATCATAAAACTGACAGAACTAATGGAAATCGGTGTCCAAATCATCTTCACAGGAAATACAAAAAAAGGAAAAGAATTCGCAGAAACATTGCTCAGGAAACTAGGATAATGGAAGATAAAAAAGAAGAACAAGCAAAAAAATGTCATACTTGTAAAAAAGGTCTGGGCCCATTCTTACTCAAAACTCCAACACCAGTAGCCAACCAACTTATTGTTTTAGCCGTGTTTCTTTGCACAGAAAAAAAGTCTTCACGTCATCAGTTTTTATCATCTGGAGACTATTCTTGCGATGAATGGGGAGAAAAACCACCACCAAGCAAGATTGTAATAGCAAGAGGAAATCTTCTACCAGTAGAAGGATAAACTTTTCTAATGTCCAAACTGAAAAAGAAAAACGTAACAGTTTGGATGCAAAGTCGTGCCGTCGACTTCTACAAAAGAAAGGCAAAAAAGAAAAAGAGATCAAAAAATTATGTAATGGCACGCATACTAGAAGGATTTGCAGATTTGACTCCAACAAGGCAAATGACGGTTCTAAGACACATGGACATTCAAGAACTAAAATGAAGAAAAGTAAAAAAAGCAAAAGACTAACCAAAAAACTCGCCAAAGGCAAGGGTGTTCAAAAAAGAACAAGGCCTCCTAGCATGTCTCCTTCTACCATAGACACGTTTCTAAGTTGCAGAAGAAAAGCTTGGTATCACAAAATTCGTAGAATAACTCTAAAAACTCCAAAATTGGCCTTAGAACTCGGTTCCCTATGGCATAAAATATTGGATTCTTGGTACACTTGGGGTAAAAAGGAAGCAGCCCTGAAAGTAATTAGAATAGAAATAAGAAAAAATATAAGAGAAGGCTTTTCTGCTTTCAGTTCTCCTACTTCTGCTTCTATCGCCACAGCAACGCTAAAAGGCATGTTCCTTGGATATCTTGAAAGATACGGCAAAAAAGATCTGAAAATTTGGAAATGGAGAAAAGGAGAACACGAGTTTACCATAGATAAGTTTTTAGGAACAAGCCTCACCTTCCAAGGAATCATTGATGGTGTTATAGAAATCAAAAAAGGAAAAACAAAAGGTCTTTGGGTAATTGAACACAAAACAACAAAAGACTTATCCTACACAACAGTTGACTCCATAAAAGTATCAAATCAAACATTAGGTTATATCTATGCCGTACAAAAACTTCTCGGTGTAAAACCAAAAGGAATAATCTGGAATGCAATTCGTAAACCTTCTAAAAGACTGAAAAAAAACCAAACAATCAATGAATATTGCACAGAATTAGAAGAAGACTATATAGCTAGACCAGACTTTTACTTTTTCCGACAACAGCTCTTTATAAACAAATCTGCAATAGCAACATGGCTCGAAGAAAAAGAACAAGTAGCATTAGATATGGGCTTTTGTTACGATAATCCTGAAGAAAAGAAAATTTGGTACAAGAACACCGACATCTGTGGCATGTACGGTGGTTGTGAATTTGCTCCATTGTGTTTTCGTGGAGAAAAGCGTTCTACATTACTTCTCTATCATCCCATTATTTATAGGAAATAAAATGAATAGGATGACTGAAGCGAACAGAGAATTCATGCTCCCTGGTGGATACCCTATAAAAGACAAACCGATAACTAAAAAAGATTTTGAAGAAAATATACTTATAAATGGTAAACCGACTACCTTCAAAGACTACCTTCTTGCAAGAAGAGACTGGATAATAGAAGAATGCTTCGAATTATCTGTAGCTACAGGTATGGAAGATATAGCAGGAATAATAGACGCTTTAGTAGACCTCTTATATTTCATTCACGGAACAGCAGTTTCTATAGGCATCGACTTAGACCCATTCTTTGAAATCGTACACAAAGCAAATATGGACAAATTCTTTGATTGTCCAGACTGTTCAGGAATGGGCAAAAAATCAGATCTGCTAATTTGCTCTAGGTGTCTTGGATCAGGCATAACTGCAATGTATAAAGATGATGGAAAACTAACCAAACCCGCAGGTTGGACACCACCAGACCTAACCAAAGAATTAGAAAGACAAAGGAATCCCAATGGCAAAGAAAAAGAAAAGGACTAGAAGCCAAAGTCGAAGACCACCAATAGAATCCAATACCACGGCTTTCAAAGGAATCGAAATAAATAAACCTGTATCAAATCTATTGGGTTATACAGTCTTCATCTATGGTTACCCTAAAATAGGCAAAACCACAGTTGGAGTAAGTTGGCCAAATTCTATTGTCCTAGCCTGTGAAACAAAAGGAATAAAAGCAATAAAAACTTCAAAAATAGATTGTCGGTGTTGGGATCACGTCTTAGAAGCCGTCAAGCTCCTCAAAAAGAGCGAAACTAAAAAGAAGTATAGCACCATCGTCATCGACACAACAGACCTCTTATATAAATATTGTCTTTCCCATTGCTGTGATAAATATGGCTTCGATCACCCATCAGACCAAGGTTGGGCAAAAGGTTGGGAACGCTTATCAGACGAATTCCTATCCATAATCCTAATACTATACGACCTAGGCTACACCCTAGTCTTTATCAGTCATGCCAAAACAACACAAATAAAAGCGGACTGGGAAGAATACACCAGAATAGACCCATCACTTGCAAATCCAGGTAGAAAAGTTCTACTTCCCTATGTAGATGTTATCTTCTACATGAGCGCGAAACTTAGTAAAAAAGGAAGCAGCGCTCGTATCCTAACAACAAAAGCTACAAGGGAATATGAAGCAGGTGACCGTACCCGTTGTTTAACAGACATAGATATTCGTATCCCTTCATGCAAGAAAGACCAAGCTTACAAAATAATAAATGGCATTTTCAAAAAGAAAGCCGCGTCTAAAACGAAAGATGAAATTCCATATTAGTTCTTTGACACAAAGTCAAAGCGGAGGTTGTTAGCCATTAACTCATAGAAAGGAGCTCAAAATGGCAAAACGAACGTCACCAGCGTTAGCAGGCCTTAGTAAACTTCTAAAGAAGGGTAAACCAAAAGCCGGAATGGTTTCTCTTCCAGATGGAGTATACCAAGGCGAAATCACAAGTATCAAACTAGGTGTTACCCAAAAAGGTAAGCCGCAAGTTGACTGGATCATAAAGGTCATTACCGGAGAATACGAAGGTAGGATCCAGCATAAGTACGACCTCCTCGCTACTCAAGAAAATGTAGACTGGGTACTCGGCACCCTCGACACCCTCGAAGTGGAAGAGACTCCAGCCACCGAGAAAGAACTAAAAGCAGCTCTGAAAGATCAAGTTGGTAAAAGCGTTGAATTCAGCGTCCGAAACGCTGAAGGTTTCGCCAACGTCTACATCAATGACCTCCTCGAAGACGATGATGAAGAGGAAGAGGAAGAAGGCGAGGAAGAAGAAGAGGAAGAAGAGGAAGAAGAGGAAGAGGAAGAAGAAGACTACAGCGAAAAGTCTCTTTCCGAGCTCGAGGAGCTTGGTGAGGAAAGAGAGCTAGAAATCGAAGGCAAAGCAACTAAGAAGAAATGGATTGCGGTTCTTGAAGCAGATGATGAGGAAGAAGAGGAAGAAGAGGAAGAAGAAGAAGAAGAAGAAGACTAGTCCCAAGACTTCTCTCCTTTTCAAAAGGGCGTCATTTACAAGTGGCGCCCTTTATCTTAAAAGCAAAACTACGAAATACAACTACGCAGCACAACTGAGTGTAACATTCAACTACACTTTGGTTTTTTGTTTCGTAGCTGTTTTCGTAAGCGCGCTTTACTTCCGCAACGTATTATTTCACTACAAAACAACACGCAATTCAAGGCATAGAACTAGGCTCGGCAATGAACAGTGGTCACGAGTCCCATGTCACCACAACACAAGGATTGTTCATCAACACGAGCCTAGCTCAAGGAGAAAAGGAAAACCTAAACTTTCTTAGGTCTAAGTTTCTTCCTTTCTTTCTTTACCATTTTCTCTGTTGCCTTATCCTGAATGATACCAGCCAAACCATGATCCTCACCCACACCATAAACTTTGGCAAGGCCAACCTCATCCATCTCTTTTTTCGTCACTTCGCCGGTTCCTATCAGTTGTTTTATCGCGCGCTTCTGCAACCACAAAGCATACACAATAATCGCAACTACTAGAATCACAACAATCCATGCTATCAACTTAAAATGCTGGATCACTGTAATTGACAAAACCAACAAAGTACCAAAAGAAGCAGCAAAGGCAATACCCGACTTGATCTGTCCTTGCATCACAAGAAAAACCGATAACGCAATGCCTACAAGAGCCACAACAATTAGCCACCAAAGCTTTTCAAAAATAAGAAGAGATGGATCAGAAATTGCTTTCTTAGCGGCTTCTATTAGGGGCTTCAGATCAGGACAAATAGTGTTTTGTATTGCTCTCCGCACCGGCATGCAACTACAGAAAACAAGACAACAGAGAAAGGAAAAGAGAACGAAGAATTTGAAACTATTATTCTTCATACTGCCCTCTAATTCCACGCACTAAATCATAAAAACCGGAAGCAGCGAAACCCAAAACAGCGCCTTGTATTACTGCTCCTAGCATAGAGAGAAGTTCAGGACTTTTTTGCCTGACTATGTCTCCACCAAAAGAAAGCAAGAATACCAGAACTGCTCCCACAACCGCTGATGTAGGGACAAGCCAAAGGCGCTCTGAAACCAGTTCCCAATTTTTGAGTAACTGGACAATGACAGTTATCCCTAACATCAACACAATCATCACAACAGAACTAAGAATCATCACGGCTCCTTTCAAAAAAACAACGAATACTTCTATACATTATCAGGTTTTATAACCTGTACACATTTATGCGGGTCGTGGTCAAGCCCAAAAGAATCATGCCCATGAATGCTTAAGCACCAAACTCCAATCAGTTATTTTGAGCATTTGGAACCAGTTTTCATTGAGACCAGGCCCAGGGGCTGGCCATTCTCCCGCTCCTGGGTCATCTGTAACTAGTCCGCTCGCCCAATCAAGGAGCAAAACATTATTCGCTGTATCTAAATTAATCCCAGCCAAGGCTGCCGCGTCCATTGAATATGCATTCCATTCTTCATCGTAGGATGGGGTTACTGTATATGCACCGCCGGTCAATGTATTACCTGCAATCGTGATGTCAAAATCAAACGCCGTAAAAACTTCGGGATTGCCAGTGGGCGGGCGAAATTCTGAAAATTCTAAAGCAATATAACCAGCAACTATTGTTGGCGTAGCCACTAAGTCAGCATAGTCTATAGCCGTGTTTTGTGTATCTGTTTGCTGAAGAGTCGCCGCCACCCTAATCACCGTATAATTGCCATTCTTGCTCGCCGTGCCGTGCCTACCAAGCAGATTGGTTTCCGGGTTTAACATTTCCTGCTGAATCAAATTAGCAAAAGAAGTAGACCTCGCCGTATTCCAATTCGCATCTGTAGTGCCAGGCGAAAGCCAATACTCAGAGGCATCCACTTCAGTAGTTGGCCCCTCACCAGCTCCTATCCACACCAACAAATCTAAGACTGATTTCATATTATTCCACAAGTCTTTGTGTGGCAAGCATGGCGGAGTCAAATTAGGAGCGCCTGCTGTATCCCAGTCATCGTCTCCCATTGCAGCGTTATGAAGATTATCGAGAGTAAATATCGCATCTATAGAATAGCGGACATCGGTTCCAGCCCCAGGGCTAACAGTGAAAATAAGCTTATCATCGGTGTTAGATACTATTGTGAAAATTCCCGTACTCCCGCCAGTTGATTCCGCTATTCTACACTTAAGTCCCGCCAGGACTAACCCAGTATAAACACCGGCATCGCTGAGGCTTTTATCGACAACGGCGGTCGTAGCTAAAGAATTCGTAGCATTAACAATTAACCCCGCCTCGCTATAAAATCGCGACCCCGTAATTAGTGAGTCTATCGCCCCTCGATATGCAACGATGTTGCCAATCAAACTATTTACGAGTACGCCATTGGGCGCGTAGTTGGTAAACCATGTTATATGAGGCTCCCCTAAGCAGTCAGCGGGGCCGGAGGATAGAAGCGTCTCAGACTTGTTATTAGCATGTGCCGATTGTGCCCCGGACTTTTCTACAGCTACCCAGTTCCCCGCTATGACATTTATTACAGTAACTAGCTCCGTGATTGTGTCAAACCCAACATTGTCAAGTGGAAGGGTAGTATTGCTTTCATGTATACCACCCACAACTATTAGATGTATCTCATCTGCTGCTGTATCAATCTCTATCGTAGCCAAATCAGCATCAGCGCTAGGATTGTAAATAGTGAAGGCAGCCGTAGCATCTGGAAGGACCACAGCCCGGCGATTATTGATGGCGTTTAGGAGTTCGTTGTAGATAACTCTGGGAACTAACGGCCCCGCTGCTATAGGTAGTTCTGTAAACTCTGCCATTAGTCCACCACAATAGGAAGACTGGTAAAGACATACCGAGGAATAGGTGTCTGATCCTGAATCTTAAATACCATAACTCTATAATCGCTAGCATCAGGAAAGTCATGAGTCTCACTTATTACTTCAGCCAGATTAGTAGCCGTTACCCAAAGAGCCCCGTCACTATCACTATCATCCCAAGTAAGATCCGTAGTATCAGCTTCACCGGTATTACTTATTATCTGTTCTATTACCCAATACCTTTGATCCGTATAGTTTCCTGGAGAACCTGGCCCATCACTAACAATTCTCCCTATAAACCACTCTGGAGAACCTCCCTTCAAATAAAACGTTATATTGTCCCCTGAAACATGCATACACAAAGGGGCCTGAACACTCATGTTCATCAGCATCTTTATAGCGCGATGGACAGTATTCATATCAGAAGCACTAATCTGCTTCATCCCCGCAACATAGTGCCCCAAAAAATCAAAAGGTTTCGTTGCCAAAACGGTTCCTCACCAATGCAAAACATCACCAAAAGCAGCATAGTTATAAGGATTTTTAGTCCCTGCATCTGCATCTACAATTTCATGCCAGTCACCATCTTTCCCCAATACCCAATTCCAATCATACTCTTTTTCTTTGAACTTCAAAACTAAATCATAAGAAGAAAGCCCTTCAGTAGACCAAGACTGTCTTGAAGAACCACCAAGAAAAAGAACTCGGCCTTTCTCTGCTCCATTCCACGTAGCATCATTGAGATGTCCTCTACAAGTTCTAAGCCCTCCCCAAGGCAAACTATCTAAACCATAAAGATTAACAGTGATGTCTTGATTGCACAAAAGAATCCCAACATTTTCATCTATAACATATCCGGTGTCCTTATATTTCCAAGTACGTCTTGGAGTAGCTAAAAACTCTGCACTATAATCAATGGTGGCGTCCCCAAGAACTTCTGGATCTTCCTCTTCCTGACTACTATATGCCCTTTCATACGTACCTTCAATACGAGCATGGTCATACGCTATATTACTGGGATCCCCAGAGCTCTTACCCATTCCGGTGATGTCAACAGTATTACAACCCAAAATTGTCCCATCAGGTAAAATCCAAGGATTCGTAGGAATAACCCTTCGTATTACGCCCCCACTCGGCTCCAATTCCTTTGCCAATAACGCACGAGTAAAAGCAATACAATCCTCCCACTCAACTTTGAAACGACGCCTACCACGCAAACCCTGAGGAGAAAAAGTGACTTGCCCACTATCATTCAACTCTTCACACGTTATTCCACCTATTATCGGCATAATCAAGGTCCTATCAGAGGATCATATTCTTCCTGCGTTGGTAATTTCTCCAAATTCTTATTTATCTCTTGGAGTTGATGCAATTGTTGTTCAAATATGTCTTTTTCACTTATTGATGCTGCCTGAATTCTCTTAGCTAACTCCTCAACAGCAATAAAAGTATATCCTGCTCTTTTTTCTGTACCAAGCATTCCTGGAAGTGCTTTCTTTTTCTTCTCCTCCTCCTCTTTTTCTTTCGGAGTAACTAACTTCTTCATCCAACCCCAAATACCCTTAAAATCTATTGTTATCTTTCCTTTATCAACATCTTCAAAATAATCACCCAAGTGTGTTTTCCACTTTTTACCTATATCCTTATTCAATTTTTCAATCAATACCCCCATGTCTTTTTCCAACCCCGTTATTTCTCTCTCTGCAATCTTTGGCAGTTCTTTCAATGTAGATTCAAAACCTTCTAATAACCCTGTCCATTGCCAATCGGTCTCTTCCCCCTTCATCCATTTCCAAACGTTCCCAAAAAAGTTCTTGATATTTTCCCACATATTACCAATAACAGTTTTAGTAAAATTCCATATTGTGGTAAAAATATCCCTCCAGTTTTCCCAAAACCACTTCAAAGTAGCAGGAATAACAACAGTAAAGAAATACTTAACTTGATTTGCAAACTGCACAATATGATAAACTGCCCTTACCATAGCAAGTCTAAGAATTAGCCTCCACTCCTTTATCACAAAAGTCACACCAGCAAAAGCAGTAATACAGGCCTTCTGTAACCAATTCAAAATGGGACTAATCATGCCCTTTGCCCATACCCAAGCACCGACTATCTTTTTCCACATAAACGTCAACTTTGGAACAGCCCAACCAACAAAAGCTTCCCACTTTGGTTTCACTGCCTCCCACATGTTTTTCAAAGTTTCTGTAAGAGTCTCTCCCTTGTATTTTGTATAAAGAAGAGCTGCACCTAACGCGATAAGCCCCGTAATAAAAAGAATAACAGGATTAATAGACAAAATACCAAATAACAACTTTAGAGTAAGAATCAAACCAGAAATCGCTGTAGCAAAAAAGATAGTGGCAGCGATAGCTTGTACCTGATCATTTCTCAACTCACGTAGAAAAATCGCAGCACTCCTAAAAGCTCCAGCAGCACCTTCAATAACTGGAATAAAAATGGTGCCAAAAGTAATTCCAACCTCAAAAAGCGCATTCTTCAATCTCTTCAGATTACCCCAAAGAGTATTCATCTGAACTTTGGCAACATACGCAGCAGTTCCACCAGCCTTTGCCAAAAGCACTTCAAAGTCCCTTAGCTTATCTATGTTCAACTGCATAGCACCAGCAGCAGGTCCAGCACGCAAACCAAATATATCCATCAAGAGACCCATCCGCTGGGCCTTAGGTATTGTCTTTTCCATAGCATCAAGCATATCCCTCAATATGTCTGGAATAGACCGCATATTTCCTCCCATGTCCATTGTAGCAACACCCAATTTTCTAAGTTTATCCTTAGTTGGACTTGCCTGTCTTGACAACTCTGCCAAAAATCTACGAACGCCGGTTCCAGCACGTTCAGCTTGGATACCTGCATTCGACACTACCATCAAGGCCGCACCAACCTCATTCAAAGAGTATTCAGAAAGTCGAGCCATAGGGCCAACATAAGAAAGGGCTTCTGCAAATTGATGCAAATCCGTATTTGCACTAGTAAAAGCTTTAGACATCATATCAACAGCAAGCCGTAATCTATTAGCTGGTATTCCCATCCCTCTCATTATTTTTGCAGAATAATCTGCCGCACCCGCCACATCCATCATTCCCGCTGCTGCCAAATCCATAACAGCAGGCAACGCTGTCATTATCTCGTCAACTTTGAAACCTGCAATTGCAAGATACCTTGCAGCATCAGAAACTTCTTTGGCAGAATAGATAGTACTCAACCCAAGATTTCTAATAACCTTATCAAATTCTTTGAGTGCGTCCCCACTTATCCTAGTTATTGCACGGATCCTGGCCATAGACTTTTCATAGGATCCCGCTGCACTGGTCATCGCAGCAATCAAACCAGCACCAACCATAAAAACTCTTTTAGCAGCAATAGATAAACCATTAAGTTGGTTCTTTATTTTCCCAACAGTTCCTTGCACACGAACCATTCCTAAATCAAACTGCTTTGTATCTGCCCCAACTGCAACAAATAATTGTGCTAACTTGAAAGCCATTTATCCTCTTCCTCGAAGTTTTCGATAGTAGTTCACTGCATCACGTAAGTTAGAAAAACCTTTTCCCCGTTTTTTCCCATGCATTACAGACAACTCATCAAGATACAACATAATTTGACCTAAAGTCATCTTGGAAATCTGCTCAGGCGTCCAACCGAACTCAGAAGAAAAAGCTAAGTAGACTCTTTTCCAGTCTGTTGGCGTCGTCTTCCTACTTCGGCTGTTGTCTGAGGGTTTTCAAGTTCCTCCCTGGTAATGCTATTCAGAGACATGAGAATAGTCATAACTTCTCTAATGTTACTAGCACCTACAATATCCGCTGCTTTCTCTTCCGTAACAGTCTTGTTACCTTTATTTATACTTAGATAAGACCAATACGAAAGTGCCTCAGCACATTCCATAGAAGGAGAAACAAGCGGATCTTTTAATTGTGCTATTGAATCTTTCCACATACCGGCAGTAAGATCTTTAGGAGCACCTTCACCCATCAAAGCAAGATTTTCGTGCAAATCTTCCATAATTCTTCGCTTTGCCCAACGACGCAATCTAGCCATAGTTGTCAAATCCAATGGGTGAAGTTTATATTCTTTTCCTTCAAAAGTTAGAACAGTAGGTATTGCAGACAAAGTCTCCAAATCCTCATCACTCTTTGCTTGTTCTTCCTCTTCTGCAGAAAGCGCTGTATCAGTTGATGGAACAGAAGAAGTGGATTCTTCTGTAACTTCTCCTTGTTCCGGTTCTTCAACCTCAGTCTTCTCCAATTCCGGTTCCTCAGTTTCCTTTTCCACATCTTCTTTTATAAGCATGACCACGTGCTCCTTTCAATCAAAGCAAAACCACACACAAAACCACAAAACCACAACGGTTCTTTACGACCAAGTATAAATACCAATGGAATGATAATTACAAGTAAATCTTATCACTCCTTTAGCCTCACTCGTCACTTCAAACGAATCGATACCAGCCTCAGGAATGCTCACTGCAGGATTAGCATCCTCGAAGTCTAAGATTAGAGCCACAATCTCTCCAGCAGAGAGATCTGGGATCGACGGAGCATCCAAATCGTAAGAAGCACTAAAGGAACCAGAAAGTTTCTTGGTCCCAGGAATATCCTCATAAAATCCACCAGAACCAGAATTAGTGGTTTCCTGCCAATCCGATTCCTCAGTTGCACTCCACTCGGTTACATGCATCTCTGTACTATCAACATGAACGGAACCACTACTACCTATTTCGTTTCTTTCTACAACCATCTTGTTACTCCTATCCTATAAGGTTTCCAAGATAAAAACAAACTAAGAACTCAAACCAACAACCACAATATCATAAATCGCCGCCAACGACGCAGTCTCTAAAACTTTCAAATTCTTAGACCCACCAGCGACAGCATATCCGGTTCCAGGATAAGTAGCCAGAAGACAAGCTCCTGCAGGAAGCGTAAAAATATCATTAGCAGCTTTTAGAAGACCGATCCACTCTGTTGCCCCAGCATTACCAATATCCAAAACCGCTTCAGTGGTAGAAACATTGTCTATCAGAATTGCTTTTATCTTAGCAAAACTGGTAGCAATACCAAAGGAACCAGTCAAAGACTGAAGATCCCAATTTTCATTTGCGTCTGCAACCAAAGTGTCCCGCTGATGCCACAATAAATCCGCCTGATCATCATCAGTTCCAAACGTAATGGTTGTAGAATAAGTCTTTGATAAGGGATCCTGAAGACTATCAAGATCTATGGCTTTTATCCCTGTGGCACGAAAAATAGCTTGTATCTTCCCAGTTAACCCTGTCAAATCAGTAGCCATAACTTTTACTCCTATCTATAAAGTCTTATGCGCTCAAACCAATCACCACGATATCATAAATCAATGCTAGTGTCGCAGTTTCCAATACTTTTATGTCCTTGGCTCCTCCATCCACTGTCCAACCAGCACCCGAGTTAACTGCCAACCAATATTCTCCAGCAACTAGCGTATAAGTTTCTGTATCACCACCTAAAGGACCATTAAATGCCGTAGCTCCCAGAGCACCAACTTTCATAACTGCAGCAGTAGTCGAGGCATTATAAAGAAGCAAGACCTTCACTTTAGCAAAGTTTAGCTTGGAACCAGCACCTCCCCAAGGATTATCTACAGCCTGCAAATCCAACGTTTCTGCTTGATCTGCAGCTAACGACCTTTGATCATGATACATCAAGTTTGCCTGATTCGCAGCAGTTCCAAAGGCAAACGTAGTTGTAAGTGCTTTTACCAAAGGATCCTGAAGATCAGAAAGATCTATACCCTTTACACCAGTAATTCGAATACTCGCTTTAACTTTTCCAGATAATCCTGTAAGATCAGTAGCCATCACTATTACTCCTATTCTTTACAAACTAGGCACTCAAACCTATAAGCAAAAGATCATAAATCAATGCAAGAGCAGCTGTTTCTTCTATTTTCAAATCACTATGTGTTCCGTCAACCGTCCAACCAGCATTAGGATGTATAGCCATAAAAGTGGCACCAGCAGGAAGGGTAATAATGTCCGTAGCATCTTTCCATGGACCAACATACTGATTCGCAACCGCAGCGCCAACATCCATAACCGCTGCTGTAGTTGAAACATTTGCCAGACAAATTCCCTTTATCTTAGAAAAATTAACAGTGTCATGCGGACCACCCAAACCATCCAAACTCAGTGTCTCACTAGTACTCGCAGTCCGCGTCCTCTGGTCATGAAACAAAACATTTACCTGATCGTCACCAGTACCAAAGGTAAACTTATGCTTTGAAGACTTTGACAAAGGATCGGAAAGGTTCGAAAGAATAAGTCCGGCTGGCACCTTTGCTCCAGTAAGACGAATAAACAATTGTAACGTCGCAGTCAAACTTGTAAGATCAGTAGCCATTTCATTACTCCTATACCGGTACCACAGTCCTTTGTACAAAGAATTCAAACGATAAGAGACTCAACCAAACTTCAGTCCCATCATACCAACGATTAGGATCTAAAAGCGCGGTATCATCCACTTTATACCCACCAATAATCCGGTTCCCATCACTAAGAATAGTTTCCAATTTCCTCATTTTCTTATACAACGCTTCAACCAACGTTCCACCGGTTTTTAAACTAGAAGTATAAAACTGAAAACGAATAGACCTCAACTCTATCGTCGTGTCTCCGGTGTCTTCTGTTTCTATAGGACCTTCTCCTGGCACCAACACCAAGTAATCTTGCCAAGGTGCCTCGCTCCTAGGAAGATAAAGACCCCAATGAACTCCACCAGGAAGTCCTGACAACTCCAAACAAAGCTCTTTGATCTTTTTTCTAAAAGAATTCACTTAGAAACCTTTGTCAAAATAACCGACTTCAATCTTTTCCTCATCTCCAAAGTTATCAATGTCAACCAAGGTCTTGGTCCATGCCTAGGTGTTCCATATTCAAGCCACGCAGCCTTTGGAAGATCTGTTCCAACCCTACCTTCAAGTTTTTTCTTATCAAACTCCTTTATAATCGAACCAGAAAATTCACCAGTAACAAGTCCTGGATAATCTCCCTCAGTACTTGGTGGAGGACTAATCTTCGATACTCTTTTCTTCAAAACCGCATAAATTGTATCAGTAGCAGCTTTCACCCTAATTGCCAAAGCTTTTCTCACCACTACCCTCGCCTGAAGTCCATGCCATAATAATGAAGCACCCATTATTTACCTTCCCTTGCAACAACTTTCCATAACCTATTCAAACCAGCAGCATTACTTACTCCAACAACCACAAATAACCGAGCATCAAAAAGCAATCGATACCCTTCCAAAACTTCAGGATCAGAACAGAAATAAACAACATGTGTTACCCGTATTTCACGTGAACCAAATTCAGTCACAGTTCTCGTATCTGCATCCTGTACCCAACAAAGCACTTCTTGTTTGTAAAGTGCAAAACCAGAAACACGAGCCCCAACACCATCAAGAGTTTCTGCAGGCTTCTCAATATCAACTGTGTGACCTGCCCTAGCAATTGTCGCGGCTATACCAGACATATACAACTCCTATGAATCATCATCCGGATCTAAACTTCCTTCTACAACTACAGGACTAAGCCCTGGCGTTTTATAAGGATATAGCATCTTTGTAATAATCGCTGGTATCCTCGGTGCCCCTACACCTGATTTACTCCAATCACCAAGCCTCTCATTACCTGCACCAAAATCTTCCGACAAATAAACCATAAAAAGCACACATGCCTCCTGAATATCTTCAGTTACTGGACTTGGTACAGTATACTTTGCATTTATCATAACAGATGCAGCAGTAATTAGTTCTGCCAACCTAGTAGCACTCATAGCCGCAAGTGTGAGGTGAGACTGCGCTCTAGCTGTTGTTATTAGATCTGCCATTTTTCACTTTCTTCTCTGGATAACCTTTACAGTCCTTTGGCGTTTTTCCACACCACTCTATATCCAATAATTCCCTTTTCATATTTGTACAACCAGCAAAACCCAAAACATAGGGCACATAATACGGACACTTCTCGCCAGCCTTTCCATGCGGACATAACTTCATTTTTAGCGCTTTTTGCCATTAGCAATAACCAAAGTCTCTAAAGACGATAGCTTCGATGTCACCTCTAAATGACGCTCTTTTGCCCGTTCCTCAGATGCTTCATGCCGCTCATCTACTCTTTTTTGCGACTCTTGAAAACGATCCATATAAACAACCTTCTCTGCATTGGGATGTCGTTTCCGATTAGCTATATGAGAAGATACCCAAATATAAACGCCAATAATCGCACAACCACCAAAACAAGAAATAGTCACCAAAGTTTTCATCGTTACCTGCGCAAACATATTGTTCCCTTTGTAAAATTCTTAGTCCGGTGCAGAATCCCAATAAGTACGCACTGCTTGAATCACTCCAGTTGAATCATTAATCTCTACAATCACAAAAGCTGCATCTCCAGTTGCAATTTGATATTCTACATTAGCCTCAATTCCAACATGCCTGACAGGGACACCATCTACGTTGCTATTCAAGGCAACGCTAACCTCTTGAGTTGCGTGATGGTGGCCTGAGATAACCATTATGACCTTGTGAGCGTTCAGTATTGCCCGAACATCAACATCGTTGGTAACGTCCCTCAAGTTGGCATAAAGCCCAAGTCCATAGTGAAGGCAGATAACAGAAAACTTCCCGGCAGCGTCGGCAGCAGTTAGGTCCGTAGCTAAAGAGTTCAACTGGGCAGTCGAGATATATGCATCTTCCCAATCAAAGCCGACAGGCCAATCAGTTGTCAAATCTGAGAAGTTCTGATCCAATGTGAAGATTCTCAGGTTGCCGATATCTGTATAGGTATAAGGAGCGGCTTGCAAGTTATCCACTAGCCATGCGGCCTTAGTATAATCAACACTATACACATCGTGATTGCCCAAGCACCACAGAGCCGGAATGCTGCCGGAGTTTCCGTTGATCTGTGTAACCAAATCATCCATGTAACTGCCAGGGTTGCCGTCACTCGCGGCATCAATACCATCGCCAAGGTGGATGATACAATCAACATCTCTTGCCACAAACTCGTCCACTGCCAACTGAACCTTGGCCGTAGCCTCCGAATAATATCTATTACCCGCGTCTGCGGTGGCTCCATTATGAGTGTCTGTAATGAATCCCAGAATGATACGGCCAGAGGACGCAGCCCCGCCCACTACTCCGCTGCCAATAGCAGAATGAACACCCATAACGCCGGAGAACCAGCAATTTACATTGTCTCCGCCGTCAATAACATCGTCAGTGCAGTCAAGAGCCTCGTCATCTAAAGGCAAAGAGACGTCTTGAACCGTCCCACCATGAACCTCCGCATGTCCTCCGCCAACGGCTTCACCTATAACTGTCAAGGGATTGCTGGTCCCTCCAATCACTCCGCCGTTGAATACTGCTCCGGGGGTGAGGTTCATAACGCAAGTGCCCACGTCCACCGTAAGAACTCCCGTCGCACCCGTCAGGGCGCTGATGTCGCCAGTAATAGCGTGTGTCCCTGATCCAAAATCTACTCCTGCATCACGTGCACCGTTGCCAATCCTTACGTCGTTACAAGTCAGATCGTGCGATACCAAGTCAATATCACCGTCCCCCACATCCGTAAAGGCTCGAAGATTACCCGTGCCAAGATTGACATCTCCGCCTAACTGCAAGGTTCCCCTACGAAGATCAAGATCGCGATTTGCAAGAACTACGCCTTGGTCGAGGCTTCGAGTAGCAGCGGCCCCCAATGAAATTTCAACCTTAGCCGAGCAAGTGCCCTCAAGAGCCCAGAAATTATTTATGCCCGGAGCATCAAGGAATATGTAATCTGTCGTATTGTCACCAACAATCGAACCAAGACCCCCAATTGCTTTTATTCGCACCCGACCGTCACACGTGGCTGTAACTCCTGAGCGAACGTCTATAATCAACACCTTACTCGGACTGGTTCCCGCTTGCTTCAAGGTCCCGTTAGCGGTCATTGTCCAAGTCGCTGTTGTGGTAAGGTCTCCCGCATCTCTGACAATACTACCCGCTATGGTGTGAGCATAAGATCCTCCAGTATAAGCACCATTTGTTAGCAAAAACGAACCCCAGAATTGAGTAGTTATGGCTGTGTGGGTTCCCGCAGTATCGACTTCCAAGTCAGCAACATTGCCAGCTTGGGTCGTTACATCGCCAGTTCCGTTTAGAACAACCAAAACTCCGCTTGGAACTCCAATATCTGCTATGAAGTCCCCAGCAACCTCAATAATCCCCCCGCCAGCTGTGTCGGTGGTTATAATGCCCGTTAGGTCAACATTTCCAGCAACGTCTATCGTCCCGCCATTGAGGTCAACGATTAGAGTGCCAGATGCACCGCCCGCTATGCTAAGACTAGAGCCAACATTCAGGTCAAAACCATTGAGGTCAAGAGCCATATTGTCTAAACCTGCACCTAAATCGCAGACACCAGCCACTGTTACATCTGCATCTAAAATCACATCACCACGGTTCCATCGCATATTGAAACCTATAATTGCTAAGCCTGAATGTCGTTCTGTATCCGTGCTGTCATTGTAACGAAGAGCGACGTCCGTTGAACCCGACAAACTCCAAAAATCATCTACTGCGTCAATAAACACCAACGTCTGGGGGCCAGTGATATTACCAGCACCACTTATCTTTTTTACATTTCCACCAGCCGTAAGAGTACAAGTTTTGGTATTATCAACAATCAGCTCTTCCAAGGCACTGCTGGCTACATTCCAACTAAGAGTCCCATCGCCTGTGAATTGTACTGTTAGGTTAGTTGCTGTTCCTGCTGTATAAAGTACGTTACCATTTACCTTCATAATATAACTTGTACCAACAATTGTACCAAGAGTTAGAGTGAAGTTATTCCAGTAGCTATCTGTAACTAGAGTGTATGTTCCGGCAGTGTTGATTATCAGCCGCCCGCCGGTGACCGAATTACAGGCGACGTTACCTGTGCCGTTTAGTTCAATAGTCAATCCAGCTGGTAAGGCGATCATAGATGTAGTTTTGGTGAAGGCTCCGCCACAATATAAAACAGCTCCGGCGGAAGCGGTTATCATGCCATCAAGAACCACATCACCATCAAAATCAAGATTGTTGGTTGCCATGGCTAGAACGCCAGTGTAGCCAGTCATAGTCAAGTCTGTCATGTCAACGGCGGAATCACCCGTCAAAAGACAATTATCATTGACGATGTTGTTGAAAACAACAGAATCGCCTGTAAGCGGAACCCTGTCAGCTTCAACCGTAGTAGCCCAGTTGGCAGCATTGTGCCAATTGTTATCACCGCCAACATTATCCCAGGTACAAGTTTGTGCAGCCATTAGACGATCTCCGCCCCAGTTGGTATCCTTGTAGTCGGATCTTCCATTCTCACTCGCACATAAGCAGGCTGAAGCTCGTTGATCTTGCAATTAGAGGGCATAACGGCTAGGGGGTTGACCTTATTCACCACGCCGTCTACTTCTACAAGTATCCGCACAACCTTACCATTCGGCAACCACACCCGACTTCGAGCATTACGATGCGTGTGATAAACTCCGTTGAACTCCTCCACAAGTCTTCCCGTCAGCTCACCCTCCTCGTCACGCTCAGGAACCATAACGAGCTTCTCCTGATCGTCCTCAAGTTCCTTGCCGGAGTTGGTTAGAATCGTGTCGCCAACTTGTACAAAGGGCTCTGGTTCTTTATAACTCACGTCGTTCTCCTTATGCTTCAGTGTAGTAGTAAAGATAACCACGGACCTTGACCGTTCCGTTTGCCACTTCATCCAAGCCCAAAGCCTTGTTCACTGTATCCGTCACAAAACGATAACCTGGATCTCTTGGCAAGTACAAAGCCCCTCTCTGAGCAAAGAACATCGGAGGAGCTTTAGTCATCACTGAAGGAGTTCCTTGAGGATCTTCTACCCATTCAAGCTCACACTGAGCATCAACCATAAGCAGAAGCTCAACAACATAAATCTTCTTCGATCCAACCGCTGCTGCAACCACAGCACTGTACGTTCCACCAGTGATTGTATCATCGTCTATGCGAGCGAACAAAAGAGTCTTGTTCCCATGCGTTGCAGCCTTGACAGCGGTAATCACAGCATCCTGTTTCCCTTCCGTTGCCGGATCTATCTTGGAATTTGCAATATTCAAAAGATGAAGATCTCCGATATCTATATCTTTATCAAAAGTAAGACCAGACACCAATACATTCACTACTCCACCATCTGTACCACCAGACAAACCAGTAACTGTAACATTATCAGCATTCTCTGTGATCGTCACATTCCCGGCTGTTCCAACTTGATAATAAGTAAGAAGAATAGTATCCGTGCTAGATGCAGTTGCAGTAAACAGCAAAACATCGGATGTACCAACAACCATGAGCTGTATAGCAGCAAGTAAATTATCTCTTGTTGCTTCTGCAGTACCTCCAATTGTAACAGAAGTTCTCCCTGCTGTTATAGAACTATCATCATCAAACTCAAAAATGGTCCCAGAAATCGTCACTATTTGTGCATCTGTTGGCTGTCCAGCAAACACAATCGTACCAGTAGGCTTTACCATTCCGGCAATAGCCTCAAGTACGTCACGATTTTGAACTATTACAGGAAGCCCCCTACTTGGAGTGTGCTGAGCAACCATTATTCGTTCTCCTCAAGCAACAAACAGGTAATACAAGATTTTTTAGACTCTATTAGTAGACCTCAACTCAATGCGAGAAATTGTCAACACACCATTCGAACTACCACCAGTATCATCTGAATCTGCAGTAAGTTCCACATGTAAAAGATCACCAGCAACAAGTCCGGTAGGAGTAATAACAAAGTCCTCATTAGTATATCCAGCAGTACCAATAGACTGTACACCAGTAGTACAAATATCTGAACCAAGCGTATCGCTCATCTGTTTCACTACAAGGTCCACTGTCTGCGCATTTGCACGAGCAACATCAACTTGAGCTCTAACTCTTATGTCGATAGCCTCGCCATCAACATAGTTTTCTGGCAAAACTACATCAAAAGCTAAGGTTTCTTCTTTTTGGTTACTGTTCGAAGTAGAAACTGTCAAAAGACCGCCAGCAGCATCTGCAAGACCAATAGTAGTACCATCGCCAGTATCAGGAAGTAAATCTTTGATCGTTGCAACAGGATGACAACTTGCAGGAACAATAGCAGTTGGGTATTTGGCACTTGCCATCATCGTAGATTCAACTGCTCCAGCCTGAATCGTAGCAATACCAGCATTAGTAACAGCAATATCACCAGAAAAAGTGACCTTAGCGTTATTAGCTCCGGTCCCATCAACACCAACAACAAATTCACCATCAGCCAAGCCTTCAAATTTCGTTACCACGATAGCTGCCGCAGTCGCAATCATTCCATTACTAATCTTCAAAGCACCAATAGTGGTAGTCCCATCATTTATCATCGTAACATCACCAGACATTACAACCTTACCATTATTTGCCCCTGTACCATCAACACCAACAAGCATCGCAGCGTCAGCAAGGCCTTCAAGCTTCGTCACTGCAATCGCCGCTGCAGTTGCAACCTTGGCATTATTTATAGCCAGACTCGCAATCGTCAAAACTCCAGCATTAGTCATCGTAGCGTCACTAGACATAGTAGACTTGGTATTATTTGCTGCTGTCCCATCAGTACCAATGATAAACTCTGCATTTCCAAGACCTTCAATCATCGCAGCATCAACAGCACCTTCTTGAATCGCAGTTGTTCCATCATTTATGATAGCCACATCACCACTCATCGCAACAGCAGTCGGAACAGTAGCGCCAGAACCAACCAAAATATAACCATCAGTCATTGCAGCAAGTTTTGTATGAGCAATTGCCGCTGCTGCATTTATATCTGCATCGATAATTGCTCCAGCTGCTATAGCAGCTACTCCAGCATTACTAATACTAAGATCACCAGTAATAGTATAGGCCACACCAATAGTTGCCCCACTACCAATCATGATTTTGCCATCTGCAATAGCAATCTTACTCAAATCCAAATTTGCTCCAGCCGCGATCTTGGCATTGGTAATAGCACCATCTCCAACCTCCGCTTCAAGTACGGTTCCATCTGCAATCTCTGAAGCACCAACAGCTCCAGCAGCAATATGTTCTGCACCTATTGCATTATCTGCTATCTTTGTTCCATCAATAACATCTGCAGCAAGATGGGCAGTATCGATAGCTCCAGCAGTGACGTGCTCCGAATCCACTGCATTATCTGCTATCTTAGTTCCATCCACTGCATCTGCAGCCAACTTCGCGGTAGTAACTGATCCGTCTCCAACTGTAGCTGAAGGACCATAAGTAGCCAACCATCTCTTGAACCTAGCTAAACTCATATCACTACTCCTTATCTAAAACAGAAGTTTGTTTCCTCAAACACCAAAACCTCATAACCACTATTAGGACGTAGTACCTTTAACACATGCGCGCGGGCGCGTGCAAAGACACAGAGGATTAGACTCAGTAAGTATCTTCACGCCGCGATCATACTCCATCCGCTCTTGCTTAGCGTAAAGAGGCAAACCAATCGTGTTCGCAGTCTCCATAAAGTTTCCAGGAGCGTTGTTTTTGACAAACAAACCAGGACAACCAACAGGAAAGAAACGAGCCTGACTGGTATTTACAAAAGCAGTGGAACCAATCGTTGCACGATACTCTTCAAAGACAATTCCACCAAACGGGAAGCCTTTCCTTGGATCATTCCTCAACATCTCAGAATTGTTCCAACGGTAATAGGCATCCCTGACATAATCATGACCAATAAACGCATCAAACCATGTCGGACCGCAAATGGCATGAATATGGTCATAAATAGCCATCCCCAAAGAATCATCAATAGAGCGAAGAACTGCAAGACACTTAGCCCTTACATCTGTAGTGGAGGTAGCCAGAACAAAATCAACGGTTTGTTCCGACACAGCAAACTCGGTATATAGATTGTAGATTGTTCCGCCATCTGCATCCAGAATCAGACCATGAATTGCACCAACCTTGTGATACTCATGCGTAACCTCATGACTCATACGCATCGACGCAAGTTTGTCCGCCACAACCTGTGCAACACCCTCAGCCTCATTCTCGCTACCAAAACGCCGAATATTCTGAACGTCCGATGCCAGAACGGCGTCTTCATAAGGAATATGCGGCACTGCAAAGGATCTCGCAGTTCTGCCACCTGTCCTCGCCGGTGTCGGAGGACCGCCCCTTCGAACGGTCGGCAATAACGCCAAAACACCATCTCTCTCTTCAATAATAACATTGGTAGTGGTAATACCTTTCTCTTCAAAAAGGCTCATCGCACCAATCCTTGCAGGTTTGAACGGTATATGGTTTATTGCCTGAGTCAACGACACCATACTAAAAGCATCTGTCCCAAAAACATCTAAAACAGCCATTTTATATCTCCTTATGTCAAAATAACAGAACAAATAGGCCTGTTAACCCAACTACAAACAATTACGACGTCGCGGTACCTTCAGAAAGCTCCGGAGCTTCAGCACGACCAACTATACCTAAAGCAAGAAGATATGCCGCAACCTCTGACCACGTCACACTAGCTTCTGCTTGATCTTCTACCTTGTCCGAATCTACAATTGCAGGGCCGCGAACCAAACACAAACACTCTTCGTCACCCGTAGCAGTCATCCCTTCCAAAGCAATAGCAGTAACATTCGCTTCCTGCCCATTTGCTACAAGAATATACCCCGTATTATCCCGTAACATACTCCCAACCTTAATTGTTTGAGAAGTAGCTGATTTCAACGTAAGGATTGCCCGACAAAAGTAAGACGGTGTCTCATACTTCACAATATCAGCAATAACCAATGCTTTATCTTGACTCGCCATTATGTATACTCCTATTTAAATAGCTCGTATCTCAACAACTACTACGTAGTCGCAACGCCTTCAGAGAGTTCTGGAGCCTCCGAACGAACAGTAATATCCAACACTGCTAAAGCCGCTACAGCCGCTGCTTTCTCTGCACCAGAACAAGTAACCTGATCTGTATCAAGAACTGCAGGACCCCTCACCAAACAAACTCTGATAACATCACCAGCTATATTATCTGCTTGAGTAACGTCTTCTAACAACACAGCAAGACAACTGGCTCCAGTCGCTACAATTACCTTCTTGACTCCGGTTCCATTCTCCAGAAAATCACCAACAACCAGCGCCCTAGAAGCGCCCCCGTCTTGCTCTATCACCATCTCCTCACGGCCATAAAAAGCCGGCGTCTCGTATTTCACAATGTCACTGATAACCAGCTTATTGTCTTGACTCGCCATTATATAACTCCCACTTAGATTAGTCTATCCTACAACACCCAAAGAACGGTTCCTTGATAACTATGCAGAAGTCTTAGCTAACTCTTGGCGCCTTTTAACTTCCACAGCCATCGCGTTCTCTCCACCACGACTTGGATCACTCAATTCCATCGTTGTTTGTTTCTTAGTATGTTCTTCTAATTTTACCGGTGTGTTTTCCTTCAGGGCGGCAAGAACCCGATCAAAAATGTCGACAGTACCATGAGAAAGACTCAAAGCCAATGCTTTGTTCTCTTTTCCATGAAAAGCCTCGACAAGATTCTTACTAACATCCGGTGTTAGTATACCAGCTGATACCAAAGCTCCGATTTTGGTTTGATGACTATCCGCAGCAAGTTGGACAATAAACGAATCCGGTTCTTTGCCTTCATGACTTGCTTTGATTGTCTCCAAACTTGCTTGCAGCGTAGCCACTTCCGTCTTCGCTACTTTTCCTTTCCCCTCAAGTTCAGCAACCTTTCCTTGAATACCCTTTACTGCAGATAAAACCAAAGCCTCTGCAGTCTCATCCGACATTTCCTCGTCGATTCCAAGTATTTCTTTAATCTTTGACCAGTCCATTTGTTTCTCCTGTCTTGATAGTAAAGAAGCGGCAAGTGCTTCAAATCCCTTCAAACCTGGAATAAGAGGACAGGGAGTCAAAGCAACATGCAAAATAGGACGAATATACAAATTACCTTCCCCATCAACCCATTCTGGCGGACTAAAAATACTAACATCATTGGTCTTGACTAACTTCTCAATGTCGTCTCCAAACATTTCAAGAATACCGCACAAAGCATCATCTTCTTTGAACAATTCTTGAACAAAGCCATTATTATCATCCATATCCCAATGGTTCTTTGGAATCGGTATCCGTATCCCATTCTCAACCATAAGATCAAAAGTGTCAACCCAATGATCTAGCGTCTCTTCTGTTATCTCAAAAATAACATCACCATCTTTATAAAAAGTTCCAATTTTTATGAGTTCCTTCTTGAATAAGAAAGTTTTCACCCCATCTTTTATTTTAGTAGCAAAAACAAAAGACTTAGAACTGTAAGGAAAAACAAAAGAACCTTGTGCCTTCTTCTTGGCAGGTTCAAATAGGATCACCTTATAATCATGATCTTTCAGCCATTTCTTAGCCGCTTTTACCGTATGCTTTGAAGAATCAAAACGAATTGCCTGTACTTCTACCTTCTCTTTCCCCTCTACTTTCTTTATACCGTAAATAACATCCCGTCCGATTCCAAACTTATCATTCGTACGGGTAAAACGCGAATACTGTTTTGGATCTCTTATCCTCGCAGCATGTTCATTTGGATAAGGTATGAGTAAATCCTTTCACTACGAAATATAACAGCTTTTCTGTAGTGTTCATCGTAGTGTCGGAAAAAAAGAATGTAAAATGAAAAATGACGGAAAAGCTAAAAAAGTTTTCCCGAATAAAACATCATAAGCAGCAGAGCTGCTCCTTCGCTGCTAAACTTTTTCATCGGTTTCTTCGTCTTCTTCGCCAGTTTTCTTACCTTCTGGATTCTTTGTGACTTTAGAAGTCTTAGGAACCCCAACCAAATCCTTCAAAGAATCCAAATCAATGCCCTCTATTCCTTCCAAAGACGCCATCTTCGATACTAGCATTAGATAAACTTTCTCAAGATACACCCTCTTTGTATCAACAAGCGAAGTAGGAATATACCAAACTTTACCAACCATTCCTTCTCCCCAATTCTGCTTCAAAAGAACATTCACAACCCTTTGATTCAAAATCGTAAGAACATATAACTGGGTAAAATCCATATACGTTAATGCTAAATCCATGTGAGCCGACGCCTCTGCTAAAGTTCCATGCGTCCCTTCCACCATAGACCTTTCAGGCATAATCATTCCCCTAATCTTCAAAACGTCCAAATATCTTAACCTCTGAATAAAAGAAGGTTGCCTGCCTCCGCGATCTTCGAGAACTACAATTCTCCATGCATAAAGCTCCGCAACATTTTTACTCAGATCTTCAATATGTTCAAGAATAGTATTAGGAACTGCAACACTACCAGAAGACTCTAACGCATCCAAAAGTGTCTGCGCCATTGTATCATTAGTAACTGTATTACCATCACTATCTAAGCAAGAACCTGGAGGATAGTATACAGCAAAATGGGAACCAGCCATCTTCTTGTCATACCTTTTTGCACCATTGTTTGCATCGTTCCAAGAATCATAAGCACCAATAACACTATCAAGCAATGCTTGACCATGCCACATAGTACCTTCAACACGAAAACTAACAAGAAGAGCCTTTTCTCCACTCACAATAATATCTATGTCCTGTTTGAAACCAGAAAAAGCTCCAGTCTTACCATCCACCAAAATTGTTGTTATATCCTGAAGCAATGGCTTTAACTTTTCAAGAACTATTTTTCCATTCTTTTCACCATAAACAACCTCAAACGGAGCCCAACCAAAATCAATACCACTAAATAAAGAATGTATAAGATAAGTAAGTCTCCAAGGTTCTATTTGCTCCTTTATAAACTTTACAACCTCGTCAGAAACATCCTCATCTGCTTGTACACTCCAAGGAGAAGTTAGAATAGGAGCTACAGAAAAAGATCTACCCAGAGCTATAGAAGGATCTTTCCTAACATTCCTTCTCTTTGCATAAGTATGGACAACAGCGCGAGTCAACTCTTCCTGTTGTTCATGGGAAATAAAAACACCAGAAACGGTCGTTTGCGTTTTAGTTTTCTCAGTCATTTGTTTGTTTCCTTATTAACACTTTTCTTGGAGAACCAATTTTTGCTCTCTTTTTAGCTAAAGCTATACATAAATACCTCAACGCACTCACAGCATGATCTATCTCTTCAATTGGTTTATCTTTTCCCTCTTCCTGAGGGAACTGATATAAACCCATTTCATTTATGAGACTCACACAAGAACTAGAAACCAACAATCTATTAGTAAGAATCCGTTCATTAACGGCCTCTATACCAGGAGTAATAGCACGATTAGCTGGAAAAACTCCATGCCCTGCCTCCTTCAAATCTAATATCATCTCAGGTTCAGAAGAATCAGCAAACCAAGTATGTCCCTTAGGCATATTCTCCGCATGTACCTTCAACCTGCAATATGTTTGATACCTTTCTCGAAAAATATACAGAATGTCTTTCCCATCCTCTACATACAGAACTGCAGATAAAGCACAAAATGGAGACTTCCACCCAAAGTCTATTCCCCCTAACTTTCTCCCCTCTGGGGGATCGCGATGTTCGACAACGCAGCTTGGAAAATCAGGATAAACCAAACCTTCCAATGAACCAAACAAACCACGATGCATAAGATCAAACGTAGCCTTTGGCAACGTCGCCTTTGCCCTTTCAAATTCCTTTTCAGGATATGCTGGATTAGCATTAGAAGCCCAAACAGCAGCGAAGTAGTCTGGGTCTCCTTCCAAATACCTATCCAACACTTCAGTCTTCAACCAATTGACTAAATACGGTGTTGTAGTAATTAGAAGTGGTGCCTCATTGATTCCGGTTCTTCGACACAAAGCAAGCCAAGCACTGAGAGACACCTGCCCCCCCTCATCAAGCCATACACCAATATCTAATTGACCACCCTCAAGACCATAAGGACTATCCGCACTCAATAAATACAGCAAACCCAAATTACGAGGTAAAATATAAAGCCCTTTGGACTCCAAATAACGTCCTTCAAACTCTGTTCCCCTAAAAGTTTCAACAAGAGTAGGAGAAGTAGCCCTTGACTGAACCTTATATGTCGGAGCCACAATCATACCAGTTAGATTCTTTGTTTTCCCTTCCTTTCCCAACTGTTTAATTCTTTTCATAATCCAAGTAGGACCAAGAACGGTTTTTCCCCCACCCGTTCCTGCAATAGCAGCAGTAAACCGCGCCTTTGACTTCATTATCTTTGTCTGACCAAAATGAAATGGAAAAACTTTGTTCCCATCTTTGTCTAAGCTTCCCCATACTATCTTCAAACGTTTCTTCGGGACTTTTCCCTTCGACTTCCTTTGAAGTCTTTCCCTATGTTTCCTAACCGCTGTTACCATACTTACTTCCTATCACTTTAGTCGCCCTCAAAGGACGCCTCACAGAAGAAACAGAGACTCCTGCCCTCTTAGCACAAACTACCCCAACAGCCTCTAAATAGTTTTCCACTCTAATTGAAGCATTTGGCACAGCATTACTTAGAACTGTTCTATTTTCCCCCACATATATTATAGGAATACCAGCATCTACACACGCAATATGTGGGCGACCAAAAACACCCACAGGACTCACCATAAAATCAATATCTCTGTTCCAATAAGCATCATCAGCCAAAGAAATCTTAGGCGCGACATGCCCACCTCTCAAACAGCAATGCAAATAACAAATAGACACTAATTCCGCCGCTTTTCTGGGATCAACCACTTCATTATATGCTTTGAGTACCTTGCTATTTTCAACTGGAGAATGTATAACTGGCTTATTCAACTTCTCAGACATAAGTTTAGACAATTTTGCCTCTACTCCACCCCAAGGATTTGTCCCACCAACACTACTCAAATACTCCAAAACAGTTCTATCATCAATCTCAATAGGAGTGTTTACAACCAGAACATCAAAACTATACTCGACAATTTGCCGAAGCGCCTCTTCAATACCATAAATGTCCCCAGAAGCTTTTCCATTAACCATAAAAGGAACCATTCGAATAGGCGTTTTCAGTTCCACAACAACGATCTCTGCTCCTATCGTTGCCCTTGCTCCAGATACAGCATTGACTATTTGTGGAGTGACCTTATTCGCGATAAGAAGCAACTTGTTGCTATAAACTGACTCAAGTCCAATCTGACCTTCAAGAAACCTGTCAAGAACAGAACCCTCAACGTAAAGCATGTTCTCCGTCATCTCATTGAGATCAGAAGCATTCACAACATTGGGATGTATAAACAAAACATCACAAACAGAAGCAACTAATTTTGCTGCTGGCGTAGCGTCTCCTGAATGTCCACCTATCTCTGCTCCTATTCCTGTTGGCACAATAAAAACCACATTCACTACATTCTCCTTATTGTTATTGCTTGTACAACCTTTCCTTCAAACCAACGACTAGTAAGAGCTGCAGCCGCATCCCCATCAAAATCTTTACATGAAAAGATGTTGAGATGGAACGCTCTCATAAGCGGAAGAGTATGGAACGTAATATTACTTGTCTTTATAAATTGAACCCCCGATATCCCCACCAAATGTGGCTCTGTTTCCTTCTCTTCCTCTGGTGTATGCAAATCATCCCACCAATGAAGAGTACAACGAACCATACCTATTCGTTCACAAAGTTCCCTAAGATACCTATCAATTATTTCTCGAGTAAAATAAGCAGAATTACAATCATGTATGTCCAAAATAAGCTCTTTTCCATAATCACCTTTAACTAACATCTATTTCCTCCTTGTCTGATGTAAAAAGAAACTTCACGCCCGCAACCTTTTCATTACCAACCCCCTCTAAAAACAATTCTTTCTCTGCTGTTGGCTTTATAACTTGCCTATAAAACAGAACTGCATCCTCATCAATAGCTTCTTGAAATGCTTTCTTCA
>SDBU01001834.1_pt1 | contig 29318 bp, 23 predicted proteins | sample 2277071 | NCBI WGS metagenome assembly SDBU01 (sample SAMN10397929, study PRJNA504765) | marine sediment metagenome | isolation source: marine sediment core GS08_GC12, 126 cmbsf | place: Arctic Ocean: Gakkel Ridge, Loki's castle | collected 2008 | reverse complement strand
ATTCTAAATGGCCGACAACACAGGCGCATTCGGCGGTACCTTTGGCGAGGGACCGGGCAAAGACGTAGGCGAACGCATATATCAAGCGGTCGATACGCTTGTCCGACTCGCCACCATTCAAGATGCTGATGATCGACAGCTCATCCTCGTAGAAGAGAATCGTAAACTCTACGCAATGGACAAGGAGGCTGTCATCGCCGGGGTGAACGAAGTTGCGGCCCCGAATGGGGGCGTCTGGAAGCTAGTCAGTCTTGCAGGAATCCAGGGTAACACGGGAGAAACTGGTCCCGCTGGCGGTCCCACAGGACTAACCGGAAAAACCGGTATGACCGGTGAGACTGGTAACATCGGTTCGCAGGGTCTCAAGGGAGACGACGGAGACACAGGTGACAAGGGTGAAACAGGGTCGGATGGTCTCGTAGGTGTGACTGGCCTCGCAGGTCAAACTGGTCTGACTGGTGTCGGAGTCACTGGCGGAACAGGAGCCACCGGAGTCGCAGTAATTGGAGCCACTGGTGATACTGGTCTCCAGGGTCCTGCCGGTGCTGCTGGAACTCCTGGCGGTCCTGTTGGTCTTACTGGCTCTACAGGCGAAACTGGCGTTACCGGAGCAACAGACGGAGCCACTGGCGCTGCGGGGCAGACTGGACAGACAGGCGAAACCGGAGTCACTGCCAACACTGGTCCCACAGGACCAGATGGCGCAACAGGTGAAACTGGACCCACCGGACAGACCGGTCTCACAGGATTAACTGGCGCAACTGGGATGACTGGTGAGACTGGCGTAACAGGACAGACTGCCAGCACTGGTCCCACGGGTGAAACCGGAGTCACTGGAGCTGGAGAAGTAGGTGCTACAGGTGAAACCGGAATCACCGGCGCAGTAGGAGGTGCTGCCGCTCGCGAATATACGATACTAGGTTCAGACTTCTTGTACACTTCCGCCACTACGAAGGTCATTACTGGTCTGGCCAACATTGCCGTACCGGGATCTCCAAATGGGTCGAAGAAGTACAGCGTAAACGCAACTATTCTACTGCTTAACGACGGGATAGCTGACAGCGAGGTAACGGTCAGTGTCCTTCTAGGGCAGAACGGCGACATTACTGACGCACAGATCTGGTCTGGCCGGACTACTACACATGGTGCAGGTAGTATCGACGCCATGACCCTCTCGATCGGACCGTTCGAGATCACACCTGATTCCCCGGACAAGGTATCCATTGCGGTCCAGTCCAGGATTGATGTACGTGTTCTAGGGTCGGGTGTTCAGAACTCCTTCTTTGAGATTCGGCAGTCCGATGCGGGTGGTCCCCCAGGAGAGACTGGAGAGACTGGTCCTACTGGAGCGACTGATGGCTCAACAGGAGAGACGGGCGAAATAGGGGCAACAGGCCCAACAGGTGAGACTGGCGTAACCGGTACGACCGGTGCAACAGGTATGACTGGTATGACTGGTATGACCGGGGAAACTGGGCCAGATGCCTATACTCCGGGCGCGACCACTAACTGGGAAGTTCCTGCTCCGACAACAGTCACATTGGCACTAGACAGATTAGCTGCCAGAGCTGTTTTGGCTGGAGCAACAGGACCAGTTGAATAATTTAACCGAGACTACAAGGGCCGATATGGAAGTTAAGTTCTGTAGAGGATGTGCTGAAAAAGATCTAGAGCCTGAGAGGCCGTTATTAGATTTCGGTAAAAGGTTTGGTACAACTTGTGGGTTGCAGAGTAGATGTAAAAAGTGCAGAAGCCTGGAATATCGAGAACTGCACAAAAACAATCCCGAATATATTGCAAGGCGCAAAAAGTGGTACAAGAACAATTCCAAAATTTGTATTGCAAGGGCCAAAGAGTGGGGAGAGGCTAACCCGGAAAAGGTAGTCGATCAGCAAAATCGTTATCAGAAGAAGAGATACCATGAAGATCTAGGTTATCGCATTAAAAAACGTCTGAGAAATAGGATGTATTGTGTCCTTGGTGACAAAAAAGCAGGTTCCGCAGTCAAAGATCTCGGTTGCTCTTTGGATGAATTTTTACTGTATCTTGAGGTGAAGTTTACTCCGAAAATGAGCTTTAATAATCATGGTTCTTATTGGCAACTAGATCATATAAAACCTCTGTTTTCCTTTGACTTAACTGATCGGGAGCAATTTTTGGCAGCTTGTCACTACACAAATTTGCAACCACTTACAATAGCTGCTCATAAAAAGAAGACTAAATTGGAGGCATCGCAACGCGAAAGCCTTCGTTAGCAATGTTTAGATAAAGGGCCGATATGTCTCCTCACGATCCAGGCGGACCGTTCAGTACAGAAGAGCACGCCCTAAGGGGATCCGACACATCAATATCAGGTGGAACCGAAAGCTCTGAGACCGTAGTTGGTCAAAGAATTCATCAATTTGTCGAGACCCGAGGTCAGCTCTCCCTTCTCCAAGATCAGTTCAATGGTCAAATTGTAGCTGTTCAGGAGACAGGGCAGATCTATGTCTTCGATGACGAAGCGACGGACGGCGATATCCCTTCTCCAACAGGCGGCTTTTGGATTCTGACAGGAACCGTGGGACCCACGGGGGTTACTGGAGAGCGAGGCCCCGCTGATGGCTACACAGGCGAAACCGGTGAGACTGGTCCCACAGGTACAGACGGGTTTACCGGACCCCCTGGTGAAGGACCCACAGGCGCTACTGGTGAGACCGGAGCAATCGGACCCTCTGGCGGTCCTCAAGGCGAGACCGGAGAAACTGGAGAACTAGGTCCCCAAGGCATTACTGGCAGCACTGGTGAAACTGGCGTAACAGGACCCCCTGGCGGCCCTAGCGGAGAAACAGGTGAGACCGGAGCCACGGGAGCTGGTCCTACGGGAGGTTCGGGATCTACTGGCGAAACAGGAGTAACTGGTCCTGCTGGTGGTCCTATTGGCGAGACCGGAGAAACAGGTCCCGTCGGACCCACAGGACCCGGAGTAGTTGATTTCTCGGGTGTCCGAGCAGAGAGAATTTTCTCCGATTATTCCCTTTCCGCTGGTATCGCTAAAGCAGTAAGGTGGGATACTGAGATTTATGATGTCGGCGGCTTCGTCGGCTCCTTCCCTTCTGATAATATTGTCATACCCACAGGAACGGCAGACGACTCCAAGTTCAGAATCACAACGGGAGTTCGCTTCACTGCAAATTCTTCTGGTCTCCGAACTGTTGAGATCAAACAAAACGGTACAGTTATAGCGGCCTCCACGAGAGTGCCTCTGGCTACTCCAGAGCCGACTGATATCGTCCTCGTCACTGAAGTCGATGCCAAGGCCAGCGACAATTTCCAGATCGTTGCCACCTCTTCTGTAGCTGGAGTTAGCGTTGCTGCGGGAAGAGAATCTTTTGTTACCGTAAGCGCATCTGAGGGTGCCATTGGAAACACGGGAGAGACTGGAGTGACTGGTCCTTCTGGTGGACCGCCGGGAGCTACAGGAGAGACTGGTTTTGGTTTAGTGGGAGTTACTGGAGAAACTGGAGCTGACGGGCCTTCTGGAAATACGGGTTCTGGAAACACTGGAGAAACCGGTCTAACTGGTCTCACCGGCAAAACCGGAGAGACAGGAGTTACCGGACCTGTCGGATCTACCGGAGTCAGCGGTGCAGTAGGTCTCGTTGAATCTGCCGACACGTTCATTGAGGCACCGGTATTCAATCAGGAATATGTGCTGCTTCAGAACGTACTGTTTCTGCTCACTATTGATGAGCTATATGGGCAAACGGAGAATGGAAATCTCGACGTTACTATTCTCTTAAATGGGGACCCCGTTGATATATCGGGTGTGACTGGTCCGACCGGAGAGATGAACTTTACTTCTGGGGCCACATTCTATTCTGCGGTTCCGACGGCTATAGCAGCCACAGGTGACCAGATCAAGCTACGTGTTGACGCCGTTGCAGCGGCGCAGGACGTTGGCTTTACACTGAAGACTACGAGAATCTAATGACTCACGATCCTACAGGTCCTTACGATACAGAAGAGCACGTACTAGGCCAAGAAGAGTCTAGTACGGCTCCGTCTGTAGTAGGACCCACCGGTCCGCTCACAGAGTTCACTGACGCTAGAATTGACCAGCGTATTCTGCTAGCTCTTGCAACGGTGGCGGAGCTGTCTGCGATTGAGACTGCTGATGATCGCACCATCATCTTTGTTGAAGAGACTGGGCTGATCTACGTCTTCGATGCCCAACAGCTTACTGTCGCCCCGAATGAGGTTCCTGCCCCCAACGGCGGTGTCTGGTCACCTGTTAGTCTTGACGGTCTTATCGGAGCAACAGGTGAGACGGGTCCTTTTGGCGCACCAACTGGTGAAACTGGTCCTACAGGTGCAGCAGGTCTTCCGGGATCCGCCGGATCTCAGGGTCGTCTGGGGGAGACTGGTCCCACGGGTCTATTAGGTCCGCAAGGTGTTTACGGTCCTCCCGGTCCGACCGGTGTAGGTCAAACAGGTCAAACAGGTCTCACAGGCCAAACAGGTCAAACAGGTAACACGGGTCCCACTGGTGCTACAGATGGAGCCACTGGTCCTTCTGGAGCAACAGGTACTAGAGGTTTCACGGGTGAGACAGGTGTTACAGGTATAGCCGGTGAGCAAGGCGTTACTGGTCCTTCTGATGGTCCCGTTGGTCCGACTGGAGAAACTGGTCCGGCTGGCGCTACCGACGGAGCTACCGGAGAAACTGGCGTAACGGGTCCGCAAGGTATCCAAGGTACGACCGGCGCTGTTGGTACCCAGTTCCGTGGTTGCAAAGTCACTAAGCGAATTTTTAATCAGTCTTTCGCGGCCAGCACCCCTACTGTAGCAGTATTCGATACGGTAGAATTCGATATAGGTGGTTTCTTTAGTTCTCCCGATAGCAAGCTGACCATCCCCCAAGATGGTGTGTATAGTCTCAAGGCTGGCGCTCTGTGGAATAACGACGGTACCTTCAAGCGTCGAGTTCAGCTTGCTGTCAACGGAACTCCAATAGCAGAACACACTCGAAATCCTCTTGATGCCTCCACTAACACTGATATTTCCGTCACTGTTGACCAAGAGCTAACAGCAGGCGATGAGATCACAGCGATCCATACTCAAACTACGGCAGGCACGCTGATTCTGCTGGCGAGCGTTTTCACCTACTTGTCCGCAGAACTTCTTGAAGGGGTTCTAGGTTCCACGGGTCCCACAGGTGCTACAGCCGCCGTCGGTGAGACCGGTGCAACAGGACTGACAGGCGCAACTGGCGAGACTGGCTCGACTGGTGATTCTGGCCCGACGGGTGCCACTGGACAGACAGCAAACACTGGACCCACTGGCGATGCGGGTGCCGTTGGAAACACAGGAGCAGGTCCCACAGGAGGCACCGGAGAAACTGGCACGCAAGGAGATGCGGGTGCAGTTGGTCCGGCTGGTGCAGGCTTTACCGGAGCAACAGGCGAGACTGGTCCCACTGGCGCAACGGATGGTAATACAGGTCCCACCGGAGCCGTCGGAGCAACAGGCGAGACTGGTCTTCAAGGTCTCCAGGGTGTAGGCGGAGTCACTGGTGACACAGGCGGCACAGGCGCAACGGGCCTCACTGGTCTCACTGGCTCAACCGGTGAGACAGGTGTCTCGGGTGCTTCAATCACGGGTCAAGCAGGTCAAACAGGTGAAACTGGTGCCAGTGGTGCTACTGACGGAGCCACGGGACCCGCTGGTTCAACAGGTGAAACAGGTGTCACGGGTCCCATAGGCCCTGCTGGCGCTCCTACGGGCGAAACCGGCGTCACAGGTACCCAGGGTCCAGCCGGACCTCCGGGTGCTCCCACAGGCGAAGCTGGCCCCGCTGGTAACACAGGAATCACTGGAGCCGACTCAGATGTGGAAGGTCCGGCCGGAAACACCGGTGCTTCTGGCCTCACTGGACTCACTGGACTCACCGGATTCACTGGTCAAACTGGTGAGACAGGGATAACAGGTCCCCCGGGTGCGACGGATGGCGGAACGGGCGAGACCGGCTCAACAGGCTATACGGGCGAAACTGGTCCGGTTGGCGCTACTGATGGATCCACCGGCGACACGGGTCCCATCGGCCCGACTGGCTTCACCGGTCCCACAGGTAATAAAGGTGACGCTGGTATTCTTGGACCCACAGGAATGTCAGGTCAAACCGGTGAAACTGGATCTGTTGGCGGAGTCGGTATCCCCGGTTCTATAGGTCCCACCGGTCCAACTGGAGCTACTGACGGAAACACCGGCGCTACCGGCGAGCCCGGTGTTCCGGGTAATACCGGAAACACAGGTGCTACGGACGGTGCCACCGGCCCGACAGGAATGACCGGAGAAACCGGAGCCACCGGCGAAACAGGACTAACTGGAGTCACTGGAGAAACTGGTACAACGGGTGTCTTCCTCCTAGACGACATGGGTCTCATTGACCAGTTTGCTGTTCAAGGTGTGGGTGCGATCGAGCTTGGTGACGAGTATACCTTAACACAGTCTGCTGCCTTTGCTTTCGATATCATAGAAAGTTTCGGTGAAGTCGGACCGACTGGAGCCGAGCTTGAAGCCACCGTTGAGATCGACGGAGTACCTGTAGTTGGCTTGAGCGGCGTTACATACTCCGACCAGTCTACAGGGTATTTAGCTACCTCTGGTAACAATGTCTCCACAGGTCAGAAGGTAACTGTCACTGTCATAGGAATTACACTGGATCCCACAGATTTCAGCTTCACTATTTCCACCGAGAGACTAGGAGGCGGAGGATCTGGTCTCCTACAAGGTAAGACTGGAGCAACAGGTCTAACCGGACTCACAGGTCTAACTGGAGAAACGGGAGCCACCGGAGCCACTGGAGCCACCGGTCAGACAGCGAACACCGGACCTACTGGAGAGACAGGAACTACTGGAGACACCGGACTCACTGGAGCCACCGGTCTAACAGGACTCACAGGTCTAACCGGCTTAACTGGAGAAACTGGACCCACAGGAGCCACAGACGGAGCCACTGGAGAAACTGGAGCAACTGGAGCAACAGGTGGCCTCCAAGATATTTCTCAAGATCTTTCTCCCACGCTTGGTGGGGATCTAGACGGAGGTGGGTTCTCTATATTCAACGTACTGGATATATCAGCGGACACCGTGATAGCTAGCGGGTCAGTCATTGGGGCAACCTTCGAAGCTGATGATGTAAGAGTTGCTAATGATTTGACTGTGGATAACGATATACTAACTAGCGGAACTATTTTTACTAGTAAAGAAAGTGATTTTGCACATATTGGTAAAAATTCTAGTTTAGGCTTTAACTTTGCAACGTCTGCTGCTTCGTTTTCCGTCGTCATAAACAGCGGACAGGTAGGGTCGTTCAGCCTGAATAATCTAAGCTATCGCCATTTTATAGCTTCAGCTTCGTTGGTAGGCAACCCAGGCTTCAGCGCAAATGTTGATTCCAACACAGGTCTCCATTTACCCGGAGATGATATTCTTAGTCTAGTAACTGGTGGTGTTGTAGCTGGTCGCTTCGACGAATCCCAGAACTTGTGGGTCACCAATGACATAATAGCAGGTGGCTCCGTTCAGGGAGCGACTTTCGAGGCTGAGGATCTACGAGTAGCTAGTGACGGAACGCTAACTGCACCTTCTGGCTGGCACCAAGCCGAATGGATTGTGGTTTCAGATGAAACAACCCTATCTTGGACCAACATGCCAGCGGTTCTTACTGAGTTTTTAGGTTTGGGGGCTGCACACCGCACTAATAGAGACCTTAGACACTTTATACAATTTAGAATTATGATGTTTATAAATAACATAGGAGCTGTTGGGTCTGTTATTGGTGTCCAATACTCAACCAACCAAAGCACTTGGTTTGGTTTGGATAACGGATCAAGCGGTGTAATTTCTGACCTTCAGCTAAATATTAGAAATTCTTCTTTACGGTTTACAGGATGGGGTGACATCAACAATGCCGCCCAGGTTGAAAATATCTATCTGAGAGTTGTTGGTGAGGGTGGAGATGGGGTTCAGGATCCAAATTTTCGACACCCCCTAATACAGTTCAGAAGTTAGGAGTTAGCAATTGTGTCAGAGCGCCACATTCTAAACATAGATCAAGACACTCAGTTCGGAGCACCCGGCGCGACTGGTGCTACAGGCGGCTTTTTACCGGTATGACCGGGGAAACAGGAGAGACAGGACCCCATCGTTCAAATGGAATTTGCCTGGAGACTAGAGTAAAGTGAAGAGATACCTAGTAATCATACATTTGCCCATGAAGGAAACTAGGGTCAGCGAAGTTGTTGGTGACCTGGGCTCTGCCTTGCGCACTGCGGACGCTTATCCGACGAGACCCTCAGTTGTACTTAGTGGTTCCAAGAATATGCTGGATCACTCTAGAGAGGTTTTGAGAGTGCCTCCTCAAAACTGGTTGACCACTAAGGCGTTTCTTGCACACGTTTATGCTGTGGCAGATCTATTTGACTTCAAAACTGAAGTGATTCAGAATGTCGCGAATTGGGACATAAAGAAGGCGAAGGAATAATTATGGTTCATGATCCAAGCGGACCCTACGATACAGAAGAACACGTACTTGGTGCCACTGGTGCCGTTTCCGGTTCTGCTGTAGAATCGGAAGCTGTTGGACAGCCTCATCGTCCTTCGGTAGAGGATACGCTCGCCCTTCAAGGAATTTCTGATGGTATCGACGGCGAGGTCATCCTTGTCCGTGATAATGGTACGCTTTATTACCTAGACACTTCATTGGTTTCGGCCCCAGCAGGGTCCGTTACTTCGTCGAACGGAGGTTACTGGGTACCGACTGGGACGGAGGGTCCCACCGGTCCCGTCGGTCCTCTGGGCGCACCTACTGGTGAAACAGGACCAACTGGTTCCATTGGACCCGTCGGACCGATCGGGGTTGGCTTTGTCGGCCCTACCGGCCCTAGCGGTTCGACGGGCTCAACAGGTATCAGAGGAACAGGTGGAACACCCGGTAGTGACGGGTTCACCGGTTCTACTGGACCCACTGGTGCGAGTTTGCCCGGAGCGGCCGGCCTCCAAGGTGAAACAGGTGAAAAGGGAGACGCTGGTCCGGCTGGAGCAGCAGGAGCAGAAGGTCAAACAGGTGCGGGCGAGACCGGGGGCTCTGGAGCCACCGGAGACACTGGCGTTACTGGCGTTACGGGTAATACGGGTTTCGTTGGACCTACTGGCGCAACGGATGGAGCCACTGGTGCTACGGGCGGCACAGGAGGTACAGGAGCCACCGGTAACACAGGAGTCGGAATCACGGGTCCCGCAGGACCCGCTGGAGAAACTGACGGAAATACTGGCGCAACAGGTCCCACAGGTACCTCTGGTAACACCGGTCCTCTAGGGGGCTTCGGAGTAACCGGCGAGACTGGTCCTCAAGGTGATGCAGGAATCGCTGGCCAGACCGGTGCTTCCGGGGAGACAGGAGCGACGGGTGCTGCCATCACGGATCACGACCAACTCTCGAACCGAGGTCTCACAGACGCTCATACGCAGTATGTAAAGACAGACGGTTCCACCGATATCACCGGTAGTCAGACGTTTAAGAATAGCGCCGAAGCTGCCCTGTCCGTTACAATTGATTCAGGAGTTTCGGGCGGTGTTGCTTCCCAGCTTGCTTCGCTTATTTTCCGAGATAGCTTCACCGGCGCTGATAAATGGACCATTCGAAAGAACGCTTCTGACGTTTTCGAACTCGTGGAAAGTGGAGGGGCATCCGTAATTGTTGTTGAGGAAGGTAGTAGATCCAATCAACTATACCTAGACAGCAGCGGAGATGTTGGTATTGGAACGAACGTTCCTGGCTCAAAGCTGGACGTGAACGGCGATATCTTGGCGAGAGGCACGATCGTCGCTGATAATAATGCTGATACTGATAACGCTATCATCGTGGATAGCGGGTCCAGTTCGGCACAGGAGTCCCGTGTAGATCTTTCTAGCTTAGGAACGGTTGCGTGGTCTCTGGTTAAGACGGCTGCTGGAAACTTCTTGATTCAAGGAAACTCGGGTAATCAGCCCGTTCAAATCGACAGCGGGGCTGTAACGAATACTCTTAGAATCTCCGCCGCCGGTCTGGTTGGTATTGGAAAGGTGCCTACCACGGAGCTGGACGTGCTCGGTACAATCACAGGAACAGTTTTGAGTATTCTCGGAGCTGGCTCTTTCTTGGGTAACCTGTCTTCTTCTGGAACTATCAGTGCGCCGTTCGTAACAGTTACTAGCACGCTTTCCCTGAGCGGCGCGGACGTGGTTCTGGGTAACACTGACAAGCTAATTGGTGAGGACACTGGTGCGGTTCAGAGAGATCTGGCTTACGTGAGCGGCGCGAACATTTCTCACTTTGGCGACGAGGCACTGGAGTCCACTATACATGTGGCCTCAACTTCTGGATTGAAGGTAAAGGTTGGTGCCTCTTCTCCAGTTCAGATTTGGCATGAGAGTAACCACGGAGCGGGTTCTGGTTTGAACGCTGATTTTCTGGATGGGGTTCAGGGGGCAGACCATTTACGGTGGCTTGCTGGTGCTTACTTCGAAGCAAATTTGGGATCTTTTCTAGGCGGCAGTACAAAATTGGAAATAGCTCATGGATTGGGATCTTTTCCCCGGCTTTTCGTAATTTATTACGAGAACGTCATCGCCGAACAGGGGTATGTTCCGGGGGATCGTATTCCTGTTGCAGGGAGTTTCTTTACTGATGAAGGTATTGGAGGTTTTTGTACTCTAACCACCATCGGGGCAATGATACGGAACAGACCCAATTTTCATAAAAAGGTCTCTGATTTCGGTGACTTTAACTCTGTCCTTGCAAATTGGAACCTCATCGTAACTGCTTGGAAGTAGTTATTTTTTTCTAGGAGAACCTTAGAGTAGATTATGGCAGAAGACGGACCCACAGGACTGACAGGCGAAACCGGTGTAACCGGTGCAACTGGTGTAACCGGCGCAACTGGTGTAACCGGTTTTACCGGTTTTACAGGTCCCACCGGTCCGACCGGTGCTACTGATGGAAACACGGGACCCACTGGTGCTCCGGGCTTATCCATCACTGGTGCCACCGGTGCCGATGGTGACGCGGGTGCTGTTGGTGCGAAAGGACTTACCGGAGTAACTGGTGAGCCGGGAATCCAAGGTTCTCCGGGTCTGAAGGGCGATCAGGGAGATTCTATCCTTGGTGTCACAGGACCGGAAGGCGAGCAAGGTATCGGTCTCCCCGGAGCCACCGGAGCCACCGGAGTCGCCGGCTCCACCGGTATCCAAGGTGAAACTGGAATTGTGGGCGTTACTGGAGGTGTTGGAACCACGGGAAGCACCGGGCCTACAGGCGAGGGAGTAACAGGTCCCACCGGTGCCACAGTAGGTGAAACCGGAGACACCGGTCCTACGGGTTCCACCGGACCCTCAGGCGGCACAGGTACAACCGGAGCGCGGGGTGTCCAAGGGCAAGAAGGTCTTCAGGGTGAAACCGGGCACCAAGGTCTATCTGGTCCTCAAGGTCCAGCGGGTCCCACCGGTCCGTCTGGAGGTCCGCCCGGTGAGACCGGAGTTGGCTTTACAGGTGCCACAGGTGGAACAGGTCCCGCAGGAGGAATTACCGAGCATAATGCTCTAGCTGACTTGGATCAAGACGATCACGATCCTATTTACATCCCGAAGAGTCTTAGCAGAGGTTTCGATAACGAGGCTGATACCGCAGCTTCTCTTGAGATCTCTAGTGGAGATACTTTGGTACAGAACACGCAGATTGTTCTGATGGATCGTAGAACACCTATCTGGATTATTCGAAAGGATTGGAATAGCAATTTGACAGCCATTGCCTCTGGTTCCGGTAACGCTGTTATGATTTTAAGTAGTTCCGCCGCCGCTTCCACTATTGTGGCCGACGCTGCTAGTAATGTGGGAATTGGAACCGCTACACCAGCTACGAAGCTGCATGTTCTCGGCAACGCTCGTATTGAGGGTAACGATCTGCGCGTAGACAATAATGCAGACGCCAATGTTACTGTGACCATCGACAGTGGAAACACAGCGCCGCAGAGTTCCAACTTTGTATTTGCGTCCAAGGGAGTCGATAAATGGTTGGTCAGTAAGGACGCTAGTGACGAACTCCTCATCAAGAAGGTTACTGATCCCACCCCTACTATGACGTTCAAGGGTGGGAATGTAATTGATTTGGACGCCTCCCTCACCAAGGCCGGTGTTGACGCGATGGATATCCACGCGCACGCTGCGCGCCACGAATTGGGCGGGGCAGATCCTCTCGACCTCACTGGGTTAGTTGGTTCTATTCGATCGGCGGGAACCCTCGTTGGTCCTGTGGTCTCTTTCCGGCCCGTTGCGAATCCAAATTGGAGCGATGTGTCTTCCCACACTTTGGATTTCTCTTCTAGGAGCTTGACTAGCGCAGTTCTTTTGATAGCGACAGTTCACTGTGAGGCAGACGCCGATAATGATGTCGTTATTATGTCGAGGATTCTTCTCAATGGATCGCCCATTGGAAACATGGCTGGCGCTGGAGTTAAAAGACTCGGTGATGACCCAGGATTTAATACAATTGAAATTCTCTTTTATCCTATGCCTGCTTTGAACAATACCATCACAATCCAGGCGCAGGAGTGGAATGAGACGGCTCGTGTCATTCTAGGAGAATTGACTTTCATTGACTTAGGTGAGAACTTTACACTGTCCACATAGGCTTATTTCTCCTTATAGGAGCACAGAATGACTATTGGAATCCGAATCGACCCTGACGCTTTTGAGCCCGGCAAGCCCCTGGAGGCTTTCAAGCTCCGAGCAAGCCCGGCCCACGCAGGTTCCCTGCAATATCCCGAGGTACCTCTTCCTATCGGAACGACTGGAGAGACGGGGGCTCCGGGTCCGCTCAGCGGCGAAACGGTGCAACCATCTGGAAGCTTCGTCATTGCCACAGCTTCTCCGATGCACCATACAACCAATATTCGTGAAGACGGCACCTTCCCTGCTGATCTAGCAGGATCCCCTCCCGGTGCGACCGGTGAGGCAGGAACCGAGGAGCAGATGCAGGACGTTCTAGTCCACATCTCGCCGACCAGCGGCTCGACCATCATCCGAGGAAACAATTTTGATCCCTCCAGAGCAGAATTTGACCCCGCTTACGGGCTGGATGTTGGTATAGCTCCCGTCCAGCTCCATGATTCGGTTTTTGAGACCGCCATCAACGAGCCGATTGGCTCTCAATTCTTGGCTTGCCTACAGGACTTGGTAGTGAGGGGCATCATCGAAGTTGCTCAAGACGGAACTCCGTTGATTGCTGAAGAAATTCGGAACTTCGCAGCATAAAATCCAGCACCTATACTAAAGTACTCGTATGCCGAGTACCTGTACTGTGTGCGGTGGTACGGAATTTGGTCCCGCAGAGAACGCAACTGTTGGCCGAACTCCGTATCTCTCCTGTAATAATTGTGGATTGTGGGCGCAATTTCCTCCCCCCGAATTCCGCTGGGAGTCAGAACTCCAGCCGGAAACCGGTAAGGAGGCAATGGACGAAAATGCTAGACTCACGAACGAGGACCTAGCAGAGCGCCTCATTTGGCGCAATCACCCTCAAAATGTACTTGATATTGGGTCAAAATACCCCTATTTTTTGCACTGTTTCAAGCAGAAAGGGGTTGAGGATGTCTTAGGAATCGACGGTTGCGCGGAGGCTGCGGAGTACGGTAGAGAGCTGGATGTCCCGATGATCGTTGGAGACTTCCTTGAGCATGATTTCGGTGACCAAAAGTTCGATCTCATCACTCTAATCCACTGTATTTTTTCGGACCCTAGGGCTGTTCTTAAAAAGATCAAGAGTCTACTCAGTGAGAATGGCGTTATCTACATCCGCACGCCCGAGGTCTCCCAAGAAGCCCTTGCTCTCCATTTGACGGAAGAGCATTACTCTATTCACCCAATCATCTTTTCCAGGGAATCTTTTCACACGCTAGCCAAGCAGGAGGGGCTTGCCGTTTTTGACGAATGGGACCAGCCTGAGCTTGGCCAGATTGATTGGCAACTCCGAGCGGCAGAGGACATTCGAATCTCTTTTTGCGTGACTTCCTGTAACGAGGAAGAGGTGATTGGTAGGATGCTAGAGAGCATCACACCTCTGGCTTGGGAACTCGTCGTATATCTCAACAACTGCACGGACAAGACTCCCGAGATCATCAAGGAATGGTCCGAACGAACAGGCATCAAATATCGAATCATTGATGGTTACTGGGATGACAACTTCGCCCGTGCCAAGAATGAGGCGATCATGTTGGCTGAGGGCACACACGTTGCTTGGATGGATTGCGATGATGTGCTGGCGGACGACGCCCCCGCGAAAGTGCTTGCCGTGCTCGCAGATAAGCCCGATCACCCCCAGGATTGGCGGCTGCTTTATGGCGGAGATACTTTCTTTCATTTGAGACTATGGAAGAACGAGGGTAGGCCCTTCAAGCCGCACTTCCACGACAGGTGTCATGAATACGTACAGCTCGGGGGTTACGGAAGCATGAAGTTGAAGTGTGACGACATTATACTTCGTCATCTGCCGAAACCCAAGCAAGCCACGGACCGGAACATCAAGATCCTTTTGGAGGCTGAAAAGGAAGGTGCCCAGTCGTGTCAGTATTGTGACGGGAAAGTAGACGAGAGGGGCAGGACTCTGTTTTATCTGGGCAACGCTCTCCGGGAGGCAAACCGGCACGAAGAAGCCCTGGATCGCTACAATCCGTATCTGGAGGAGAATCTCGGCTGGCACGATGAGAGATTCTGGGCCTGGATGTACAAGGGACAGAATCACTGGTCTCTGAAGCAGACTCCTGAAGCTATGAAAGCGTTCTGTAGCGCTATTGGGATGAATTCGCACTGGGCTGAGCCTTTCATGGCTGTAGCTCGCATAAAGTACAGCGAAAAGAAGTGGATGGAGGCGATTGCGTGGGCTTTGCACGCCGCTTCTTTCCCTCTTCCGAATACGCTAATGTTCTTAAACACCGGGTGCTACAAGGATCAGCCCTGGCGCATGGTTAGCTGGTGTTACGAGCACTTGGGGGATCTCGATAAAGCCATTCAACACGGCGAGATTGCGGCCCAGAAAATCGGCGGTGAAGATGCGCAATGGAGCGCTAGGCTCTCCGGTCTCCGGCAGAAACGGGCAGGAAAGAACGACCAGAAGGGATCCCAGAAGATTGCTCAGGTTGTGAGGCCGGGTGCTCTTGGGGACATTATCATGACCACGGCTGCCTGTAAACGGCTGAAGGAGGACGGTTTCTTCGTTCGTTACGTTTGTCACCCGGGCTCGATAGAGGCTATCGCCGATAACCCGTGGGTGGACGAGATTGTGGCTGTGCCGGAGAACACTTGGGCCAAGATACTAGAGCACACTAAAGATCTACCTGAAGCCCAGAAGATGGCTTTCTTTCAGTATCCGATGAATGAAGATTACCCCGAAAAGCCGATACGGCAGCATTTAGCTCATTTCTTCTGCGAGCAGGCGGGAGTTGAGCCCTCAACGGACCTATCTATAGGTCTGGTTCAGGAGCATTTGGATTACGGTGCGCTGCACGGGACAGAGAAGGTAATCATCCACACAACGGCGGGGTGGTCCCCTCTGAAGAATTGGCCAATGGATTTTTGGGAGCGTTTGGTGGAAAATATTCTGATCCTCGGTCTCGAAGTGGTTCAGATTGGGACCGATAAGGAAGAGACGGTTCATGGGGCGATCAAGCTCAATACGCCCACTATCCGACACGGAGCCGCTGTTCAGAAGTTTTCTCGGCTGTTCATTGGTGGGGATTCCATATTCAATCATACTTCGCAGGCTGTAGGCAAGCGTTCAATCATTCTTTGGGGCTCTACTCATCCGTGCGGAACTGGATACGACCAGAATGTCAATCTAGTGAATGGGCAAGTGTGGACTAGGGACATGGGTAATGGCGGGCCGACCAAGGACTGCCAGCCGTGCTACCGAGAATTCAATAGCATGTCGGTTCACCCGAAGCCCCCGTGTCCGAATTTGGTTCCTCACGGCATTACTACTTTGCCGGAAGACGAATATCCCGCCGGAACGCTAAATGCCTGCGTATCTGCCAATACGGCTAACGTTGTTTGGAAGTATGTTCAGGAGCTTCTAAGTTGAGTAAGAAGTTATCCTGGTCGAAGTAGCCGAGGACGAGGATTTCAAGTATTATTCAGGATAAAATATGGCACGAAGTAATGACGACTTGAAAAAACAGGCCAAAGATCTTAGAAAACAAGGTTTGCTTCTAAGAGAAATCGCAGAGAAGTTAAAGTTCTCAAGAGCAAGTGTACAACGTTGGACACAAGGTATAGACTGTCCCGGCAAAAGCGGCAGACGATATATCGTAAACGATTCCTATTTTTCAATTCCTTCTCTTGAGAATTCATATTGGGCAGGTTTTATAGCAGGAGATGGATGTGTCAACTCAGAGAAAGGCATGATAACGATAAATTTACAGAAAAGAGATATTAGCGTTTTAGAAACATTCAAAAAGCATTGCGAATTCTGTGGCAATATCCGACATATGCGGAATAAAATAGGCTACGAATCCGTTGGAATTGGGATATCATCCAAAAAATGGCTCTTGGATCTAGAGAACAACTTCAACATAACCCCACGAAAAAGCCTTACGTTGAGGCATCCAGAGCTTAGCGAAGAAAACGAATTGGCCTTCATTAAAGGGTTATTCGACGCGGATGGATGCTGGTTCGCGAAAACGCCTAGTTGGTGTATTGGGGGAACTGAAAATATGCTCACGTGGATCCAGGAAATAATAGACAGTAATATACAAGAAAACGTGAAGCGTACTGCAAAGGTCAGAAAGAGTGGAAAAGATAAAAAGTGCTACCAATACGCAATAAATGGCTCACGAGCCATACAATGGCAGGATTTACTACGCACTGTGGACACTCCAGAACTCAGTCGAAAATGGTTAAGGAGACAGATGAACACCAAATGTATTATTTCGAAGCGCAAGGAGATATAGTATGCAGATTGAATCGCTTATATTCGATCAGCCGGAAGAGAAGACGATAAACGGTCTTCCCGCAGGGTACTTGAGTAAAAGCTATCCGCACATTCTTCCCCCTGATGCCAAGGAAGGACAGCCGCCTCCGATCGACGTACAGAAGATCGTTGAGGCTTTTCACACGACGGAGGCAGGAGATCCCGTACCATGCGTTCACTCAGGACTGCCTTCAGACGGAATCTCCGCAGTAGACGGGAATCCCAGCAACTTTCTGATTACCAATCTGGAGCCGGTCAGCAAGAGCTTTATCAACGGTCTACCGCCGTTGCCGAAGGGAATGGTTACCAGAACATTCTTGAAGTGCGGGAGTGGTCAAATATTCTTCGATCTGGAGTTGGAAGTTTTTGGTTTGCACTTTCTAGTAGAGAACAAGCTAAACAAGTTGGTCATTCCCACAATTCCTGCGGAACTCGGGCTGGCGCACGCGGAAGCACAGTTGTTGTGGATTTGGAACGATTTGACGAAGAAATCGCTGTTGAAGGGATTAACAAGGCTGACAATGCACAACAGGATGACAGATACGTCTGTCGCACTGTCTAACCAATCTGTGATGGAGTTCGTTATTCGCACTTTGCAGCAGACGTTTGAAAAAAAGGAGCAAGACAATGGCCAAGGTAGTTGAACTTGATGCTTTGCTGGACGAAGGTAAGAAAGTATTCGTGAAGAACACCTCGCGACCGATGGGACACATTGTTCTGACGTTCGTCACACCCAATGGCAGGTCGATTCCCCGTCCGATTCCTAGGACGTTCATTCCGATTTGTCTCACCGACACGCTCTCTCCTGACGTGATTAAGCAGAGCAGCGATCTGCGCCTGTTCCTCAACAAGGGCGTAATTCAGTTGATTGATCCCGACGAGGCGACGAAGGAACTCCAGTCTGAGGAATCTCAGGAAGAGTTGAGGAGACTCAACCTCAGCGATTTCTCGGCATCTGCGGCAGCCACGGAGCGCGTGTCCAAGATGACGGATCAGCAGACCTACGTTCCGGCTGTGAACAACCCGAACGCGCCTGTTGAGGGCGTGACTCTTGACCCTGTGAACAATCGAGTGAAGGCCACTCTTTTGCAGGTCGAGGCCAAGGACATGACTGAGCGTGAGGCCGTTGCCGAGTTCCGCATTATGCGTGAAGAGCTGACCAATCACGACATGACCTACATCATCTCCCAGTCCACGGATGAAGGTCCGCTGCGACGCTTTGCGTATCAGCAGCTTTCGGCAATCGCTGCTCTAGTTGAGCAGGATATTATCTCTAACACAGAGTCCCCGGACTCTAATGGAGAGCCCCCCGAAGACGCCAAGGCGCGAGCAGAAGGCGAAGCGGGGCAGCAGTTGGACAAATAGCCTTAGGAGAACTGCATGGGCGTAGCCGAGATTTATCAAACGGTAGTAGACCGTAGGCATGGCCCTGATCTTCTACGGAACCCGAACACCGCCGAAACCCCGGGATTTGCCTTCATCGGCAATCTCCTGGGGTTTGGTGGTGGTCTCTGGCCAAATTCCGGTCTTCAGGAAAATCGTACTGATTACGAATGGGAAATGGGCTGCCTGTCCTGGCAACAGGGCCAACTAGGCATAGGTCCTGTAGGTATTAACGGAGAGGCACCTCCTCGCGGTCCCAGTAAGGCCATCAAGTTCAGGTGCAACCCCTCCGATATAACGTGGTCTATGACGCAGCGCTCCCAGGAGCAGAAGACCAAAGCGGGAACCGTTCTCCACGTCTGGAACGACCACGACCGCAAGACCTATTTCAATGAGCCCGTCATCACGCTCAATCTCCAGACGGGTAACATTTTACCTGTAAGAAACATTTTCAATCCGTCTGAGCCTGTGGTTCCAGAGGGTCTAAACAACTTTTACGAGTTTATGGCTCTCGTGGACGAAGTAAAGGTTCTAGACGACGGTCGGGCCAATCTGGTCTACATCGACTACAATTCTCTGATTTTCCCCAAGATTCGACTCTGGGGCTTCTTCACACCCAATGGTATTAGTTTTTCGGATAAGGCATCCAATCCGGCGACAGTGAATAGCTGGACAGCCTCATTTACCGTCTACAAGACCGAACCGAACCTTGGTCGAGCTATTGCTACGGCCAACGGCGGACGCGGACAGGTTAGCGGTAAAGACGCTGGTTTGGGCCTCAGGACGGCTTTTACGGGAGGGGGATATCCCTACAGGAATCGCCGAAGCGAGGTTTTTGGCTTGATCGAGGATGCTTCTACCACCCTCACCGCTATCGCCTCTGGACAGATCCCGGTCAGAGATGTAGGGAAAGCCGCCAAGGCGATGGCCAACTCCGCCTCGCAGAGAATAGTCACAAGAGCGGGAACTGCCTTGGCAGGACTCACTGTAGCCGGTACACCCAACAAAGCCCGTCTCGCTGCAACCTAGAAAGTCCTTCCAATTCGTAAGGTTGGCGATTCATTCGCGCGAAGCATTTCGCTCAAAATTCCCCCCAAAATACCCCAGTATCCTTCTTATTCTCTTAGAGAGGCAATAGTTTACTCTGTCTCCCTAGGCGATGGGATAGGTATGAAGCCCAATAGTTCGAGTCGTATCTGCATGGACTGCTCGACAATCGAGTACGGCAGTGAATGCGCCGATTGTCTGAGGTGGTTTATTCCCGTTCGCGAAGACGACGATTGTCCCCATTGCCTGAGACTTGGTTGCCCCAGCAACCCGAACAGGTTGCGTTACTTGGCAGTCAAGAACGGTCTATCCCTGCGTGAAGTTGGCCGCAGGGCTCACCTAAACTGGCGCACTGTGCGCCTGATTTCCCAAGGGAAGGTGGTTCCCAGAAAATCCACAGAACGAAAACTCTTGCGCGCGATGGGAATTCCCCTTCGCAAGTCTGAAGTGATGTACATGTTCCCCCATTCGAGGCATGTCTAATGAAAGCTGAACTGTTCAACTGGAAAATTGAAGGCGATTATTCGTACTCCAGCACCCAGGTCAATCTCAAGGATCCGCTTAGTCAGGAGATTATGGACTGGGGCCAAGAGAATATCCCTGATTCTGATCTCTACACCGACGACGATAATATGGGTCGAGAAGACACTCCCCATATCACAGTTCTGTACGGGATCGTGACCCAGGAAGCAGACGAGGTGATTGAAGTCCTGGCAGACGAAGGTCCCGCGAGGGGCACGCTAGGTAAGGTTTCCCTTTTCGAAAATTCTGATGATTACGATGTCGTGAAGATTGGCATTGAGAGCGCGGATCTGTCACGCCTGAATAAGTTGCTGGCAGACAATCTCGAAAACGAAAATGATTTCCCCGAGTACAAGCCTCATATCACCATCGCCTATGTTGAGCAGGGGTCCGGTAAATTGTACTCGGGGTCAAGTGAATTCGAAGGAAGAGAAGTTACCTTCGATCAGGTTCGATTCTCTACGAAGGACGAAAAATTGACCTTCATTGACCTGAAAGGCAGCGTAGCAGCAAGTTTGAACTGGAGAGTCTAATGGCAAGAAAACCCGAAAAATGTAAAATAGTTAGCTGTACTCGAACTGTTCGGGCTAGGGGCTACTGCAACGCACACTATCAACGTTATCAAGATGGAAAAAGTGACCAAGCTCTAAACTTTCCTATACAGAATAGGAACTATGAAGTAGAGGGCTGCAAAGTAGAAAATTGCCATAACAAACACAGATCTAAAGGCTACTGCAATATACATTATCTCCGTTTCAAAGATGGAAAAGATCTAAATTCTCCTATACAGAGCTATGGAACAAAAGGTTGTAAGATAGAAAATTGCCATAACAGACACAGAACCGGTGGCTATTGCCATAACCATGCCTCTATTACCAGTCGCCTAGTTTTGAAAGAGGAAATAATGGAGCAGTTTGGAGATAAATGTCATGACTGTGGCGGCAATTTTCCTCCGTGCGTTTTTGACTTTGATAATGTAAGCACTGCTCCGGGGCATATACAAATCAGCCAACTAATACGAGCTGGCAATAGGGAGCGTCTTCAGAAAGAGCTAAAAAGATGCGAAATGGTGTGCGCTAATTGCCACCGAGTCAGAACTCAGGATCGCTATCGGAGATAGAAATGTCACACGGCGGACCGTTCGATACTGAGGAACACGCCCTGGCTGATGAGTCAGAAGGCACCATAGTATCCGGCGATTCCTCAACAATAGGTGCTACGGGATCCACTGGTGAGACAGGTGCTACTGGTCCGTCTGGTGGGCCTATTGGAGTCACTGGCTCGACAGGTGTCACAGGTTCGACAGGGGCCACTGACGGTTCGACCGGATCGACAGGCGCTCAGGGTCAGACAGGAACAGGTCAGGCTGGAGCAATTGGACCAACTGGCCCGCCGGGTGTTGGGATAGTAGGACCGACAGGTTTCTCAGGAGTTACTGGAGCAACTGGGGAGAGGGGTTGTCCTGGCCCCCCTGGTGCTCCCACTGGATCCACAGGTGCCACAGGTCCCACAGGTGCTACTGATGGTGCAACAGGGGCCACTGGAGAAACTGGATCACGAGGTCCTATAGGTGCTGGCTTTATCGGTCCTTCAGGATCTACTGGAGAAACTGGATCTACGGGAGTAGCTGGGATTACTGGTGCTGGGGCAACTGGAGCCACTGGAGAAACAGGAGCTACCGGAGAAACTGGAGCCACCAGTTCCACTGGAGTTACCGGAGAAACTGGAGCCACTGGAGCCACTGGAGCCGCAGGTCAAGCAGGTGAAACTGGAGCCACCGGTTCCACTGGACAGACAGGAGAAACCGGAGTCACTGGAGCCACTGGAGCCGCAGGTCAAGCAGGTGAAACTGGAGTCACAGGTCAAACCGGTGAAACTGGAGCCACCGGTTCCACTGGACAGACAGGAGAAACCGGAGCCACTGGAGAAACTGGAGTCACAGGACCAGAAGGAGGCCCGCCAGGAGCTACAGGTGAAACTGGTGTAGGTCTTCAGTCGAGGTTCAAAAGCATCACGATTGAAAATCCAAGTGCGGCAGAAGATATTAGTTGGTTCTACACGAATATTGCTATCACAGTTGTCGCAGTGGAAGGAATCATTACCGAGGGTGTTTCAACTCCTACGGTAACTGTGTCTGTGCTTCACAACACTGATCGAAGTGCCGCTGGAAATCAAGCTGTTAATGCTCAAGCGGTTACGTCCATCACAACTGGAGATGACTTGTCTTTGGGAGGTGACGTAACTGTTCCTGCGAATTCCTTTATTTGGGTTGAAACCTCTGCACAAGGAGGTATAACGCCTGAGCTGCACCTAACTGTACGTTATACCGAAGACTAACATTAGAGAATAACATTATGCCTAGTCCTAAACATGAGTATGAAGTGACAGACACAGTTAATAAAGCGAATCCGTTAATTTTGTGGAAGATCTATTATCACGATCCAGATGCTAAAAATTACTATTCGACGTTTTCTAATTTGGATGGAACAGCAAAAGACGCTCCCACCCAGGGGGTCATTGTTATTCAGCAACCGATAGAAAACGGGAGAGGGCTTGACCAAGTAATAAACGGAGATTACTACGCATTAGATGAGGAGGATAAATGGATCGGTATGGATGCGCTTGGTTTACAGGATCGCATAGACAATAATATCCCATTCTCTGCACTTAAAGAAGGGCGATGGATCAATCTAGAAAGATTTTGGGATATTCTGTATCTCGCAGCAGACGATAAAGATTTTGTACAGAATCCTGAAGGGAGAGTTTCTAGGCTTCGGGGGGATTAGTTATGGGTGCTACCCACGGTGTACAATCTCAATCTGGATTTAGAGGCAGAGAAGATACTGTCGCAGAAAGTTCGGATACTACTTGGTTTGCACCAATCAACACCAGTTGGGTTGCTTTTGCTCTCGATACAAACTTTAGAGTAAGGTTTGAAATAAAATTACATTCCCTTACCCTGGGGCGGGACTTCCCTTCAGGTTTCTTCACATTGTGGTACTCACATAACGGCGGTTCATTTACACAAGTTAAACATGATTCTTCTGTAATTAAAAGTGTATCTTCTAGTGTATCTGGTTACAACGATGATGACGACACAACTCAACTAATAGGAAGCAACCCCCCTTTCAAAACAGCTAATAATCAGGTTAATGCGGGTGATAGTCTGACCAGTTCTTTTACATGGTTGTGGGTAGATGGTACGATTCAATACGTAGAAACGGAATGGGTATTACAACTTATAAGCGCCGATCTTAATGGAGGGGATACCGTTGAGTTGAGAATACGAAAGTTTGGAGGGGCTGCTTTTGCTGGGGGATATACTTATTTTCCAATTATTACTGCTGGTGAACGAAGAATATTTAATACTTCATAGACAAGATGGTTGTAGGATCTTCGACAGGAATAGTTAAATGGCTGATGCATTTATAATCGGAGCAACAGGCGAAACTGGAGCCACCGGCTTAACAGGCGGCACTGGTGCCCCTGGTGTAGGGATTGTAGGTTCTACAGGTCCCACCGGAGTTGGCGTAACTGGTCCCGCCGGTCCCGCTGGTGCTCCCACTGGGGAAATTGGTCCCACCGGTCCTGCTGGTGCTCCCACAGGTGAAACAGGTCCTACCGGCGCACGAGGTCCCGCCGGTGCTCCTACTGGGGCGACTGGAGACACCGGTCCTATTGGATTTGGCCTAACAGGTTACACTGGAGCAGTTGGAGAGACTGGTGGCACTGGTATAGGTCCCACAGGCTCCACTGGCGAAACAGGAGCCACAGGTCCGCCCGGTCCTACTGACGGTGCTACAGGTGTTACCGGTGAGCCCGGTATAGGAATCCAAGGTCAGACAGGTTTCACAGGAACCACAGGTCCAACAGGTGAGAAGGGATGCCCCGGTCCTCCGGGTGCTCCCACGGGTGAAAGAGGTCCAACAGGCTCCGCTGGCGCTCCAACAGGTGAAACAGGAGTCACAGGTCCGGTTGGTCCTGCTGGTGCTCCAACAGGGGCTACCGGTGTTACTGGTGAGCCGGGAGTGGGACTCACTGGTCCGACTGGAATCGGCATCACGGGTTCAACAGGTGCGACAGGATGTCCTGGCCCTCCGGGTGCTCCAACAGGTGAAATAGGTCCAACAGGTCCCGCTGGCGCTCCAACAGGCGAAACAGGTGTCACAGGTCCCGTAGGTCCCGCTGGTGCTCCAACAGGCGCTACAGGCGATACTGGGCCTCCTGGGGTGGGTATTGAAGGTCCTGTTGGTTCAACTGGCTCCACAGGACCGTCAGGGGCCACTGATGGATCCACTGGCGCTATTGGTCCGACCGGTGATGTGGGACCGACTGGAGCACAAGGCACCCCAGGTTTGCCCGGTATGCCCGGTCCCACAGGAGCGACTGATGGTAACACGGGTGGCACGGGTGGGACTGGAGTCACTGGAGCTGGAGAAACTGGAGCCACTGGTGAAACAGGAGTCACAGGTCCTTCAGGAGCTACAGATGGAGCTACTGGAGCTGTTGGAGCTACAGGAGAAACCGGAGTAACCGGGTTCACAGGTCAGACCGGAGCTTCAGGGTCCACTGGAGAAACGGGAGCCGCAGGAGCCAGTGGATCAACAGGAGAAACGGGATCCACCGGAGTCACGGGTCAAACTGGAGCTGGAGTTACCGGAGAAACTGGAGTCGCTGGTCTCACTGGTGCTTCTGGTGCTTCGGGCGAAACAGGATCTACAGGCGTAAGTGGTCAGACAGGCGAAACGGGAAGCACTGGCGTTACTGGAGCTACAGGTACGGGAGAAACGGGAACAACAGGTGAAACTGGAGTCACTGGAGAAACAGGATCTATTGGATTTTCAGGATCCACGGGAGTAACGGGATTCACTGGCGAAACTGGCTCAACTGGTTCACCGGGGCAGGACGGAATCCTAGGAGGCGACGGAAACACAGGAGCTACCGGTGAAACAGGAGTTACCGGAGCCACTGGAGTCACCGGTTCCACGGGACAGACAGGAGAAACCGGAGCTACTGGAGGGACGGGAGCCACAGGTCAAACAGGAGAAACCGGAGCCACAGGAGAAACCGGAGCCACTGGAGCCGCAGGTCAAACAGGAGAAACCGGAGCCACTGGAGTCACCGGTTCCACTGGACAGACAGGAGAAACCGGAGCCACTGGAGCCACCGGTTCCACTGGACAGGCAGGAGAAACCGGAGCCACTGGAGCCACCGGTCAGACTGGAGAAACTGGATCCACAGGAGAACCCGGACCTTTTGTAGTAGAGGACGAAAGTGCCGATACTACCTGTTTCCCTGTATTCGTCACCCAGCCTATAGGTGAAACAGATCCCAAAACAGGAGACAATCTTCAATTTGATTCCACCACAGGACATCTGAAGACTGTCAGACTAGAAGCAGCGAGCGGGGATGGAACTAAGACTCTATCAGAAGACGGTACTTTGTTAGTTGGAGTTGTTAATTCAGGTCACACTTTAGAAACTTCTGCCAAAGGGTCAGCGGTTATAGGTTATTCTAACGCAGGAGACATTAAATCAACTGCTGTTGGAGCGTTTGCTTCAGGCTACACTCGTGAGAATACAGGCGGAGGTGGAACACCAACATCCTTAATTACAGCTTCTAATAAGGGAGCGTTTGCTCAAGGATATTGCAAATCAGAAGAGTATCCTTCGTCCATTGTTGCGTCTGGTTTGGGTGCGTTTGCTCAAGGGCTTACCTTACCGAGTGCTAATGGAGGGTACGCTTACTTACTCGCAGCAGGGCAGGGAGCGTTTGCTCAAGGCAAGGTAATCGGGAACGTAAATGCTAAGGGGTATCTTACTGCTTTGGGGGACGGGTCGTTTGCTCACGGTATTGCAAGAGGACAAGCAGGAACAGCAACTCTTTTAGCAACCGGTAAGGGATCGGTAGCTTTAGGCTACGCCTGGGGCACTTCTGCGGGAGCTTCGAATCTTGAAGCGGCTACAGAGGGTTGTTTTGTTCAAGGGTTTGCTAAGGCTGGTTCATCTATTGTTTCTGGGTATCTTTTTGGACAATATGTTGCCAAAGGTAATTTTGCTCAAGGATATTCAGGTGGTGGTGGAGCTATTCAATCTGGTGGTTTGACTTCTTATTATGCTGCTGGACAGGGAGGTTCTTTTGCACAAGGATTTTGTGTTGAAGGACAAATAATTGCTGATGGAAACGGATGTTTTGCTCAAGGTTATGTTGGTAATTTTTACGGTAATGTCCCCGCATCGGGGAGCAACTATATCCTAGCAACTTACGGTGGTAATTTTGCTCAAGGTTGGGCTGGAACCTATTATGACTATTCCGCCTCACATATTAAAGCAACTGCTTATGGTGCTTTTGCTCAGGGAATAGCATGGGGTGGACACATAGAGGCAACGGGTCAGGGTTCGTTTGCTCAAGGTAATTCTGGTGGAACAGGAAATATTACTGCTACAGAAACAGGAGCTTTTGCTCAAGGTGCAATAAACTTAGGATCAACTTATGGAATCAACGCAACAGCATCCGGTGCTTTTGCTCATGGTCTTGCAGACACAGGATCAATTATTGCCTCCGCAACTAATGCAGCACAATTCGGAGTAGGAACTAACGCTATAGAAAACTCGTTACAGGTCGGAACAGGCGTCCATTTGAAGCCTGCTGCACAGAGTAGATTTGATAAAGGTCTCATCGTAAATGAAGCAAGTGGTGGTGCTGCCGAAGATGATTTTAGAGCAGAGACTAACAACGTAACAGACGCACTGTTAGTAGACGCAAGTGCAGACACGGTAAACACCAACACTGGTAGAATACATAAAATTACAAAGGAAGCTGGTTCTACCACACTAGATGCTACCGATGAAATAGTTTTTGTTGATACAGATGGTGGAGCTATTACAATAACACTTCCTGCCGGAGTGCAAGGAACGCATTACAGAATAACAAACATAGGAACGTCTGGTAATGATGTTACGGTTGACGGTGATGGCGCCGTTCCAGTTATGGGAGCAGCAACGCAACTAATATCAGATGGGGAAACAATGAATCTTTATTATTACGATACTACTGAGGGCTGGTGGTAGAGGGGAAGATATGTCACTCTGGAAAGCACTGACAGCGACGTATGATGGAATTAACTTTGATAAGGTTAGGATAGATGCCGGAAGTAATTCGTTACAAGTAATTGACTTCGAACATCACCAAGTGCATAACGGAAGTGCTTTTACTTGTACCCACACACAAGATGTATCAGACATAAACGACAGAACTATAATTTCATTTCTCACACCAGATACAGCAAAGTATTTACACATTACAGCAGCCGCTTCAGCAACAGCAGTGGCTTTGGCTTCTATAATTGAGGCACCAACCATCACAGATAACGAAGGAGACTCGTTAACTGTATTTAACAGACGAAGAGTTGGTTCACCAACAGCTACAACCGTATGGGACACCTCAACAGACGGAGACACACAAGGACAAGCAACTTTCTTTTCTATTGCAAATATGGGAGAGGTAACAGGCGGATTGCTTCTGGCTTCAATTCCTTTGGGAGCATCAACAAGTCCAACCAAAAGTATTGGTGGACTAGCAAGAGCGCAACAAGAGTGGATATTAAAACCAGACACGCTTTACGCTTTTGAGGTTAAAAGCCTGGATGCTAGTAATAATACTCACTGGCTAGAATTAGATTGGTATGAGCATACCGATATAAATTAGCGGTTCAAATTGGTGACGCAACTCAGGGAGAAAAGTATGCCCGTGACGCAAAATTTGGATGATGTCTTAGTGGTAGATGGTAAACTGATCCGAGAACTGCCGAGTTCTCGACTGGATAATATTATTGCGCGGGGCACTCAGCGTATAGTTACTCTGACTAAGAAAATAGAAGAGTTTTCACAAGAGATAAATAAATGTCAAGTACAGATTGATAGAGCAACAACACTAAAGACAGAACTAGAGAAGCCCTAGGAGAAAATATGCACGTAATTACAGGATTACCCAGATCTGGTAGCACCCTACTCTGCAACATTTTGAACCAAAACCCTGGATTTTTGGCGACTTCAACAAGCGAGTTGCCTATGTTCCTGTCTCAGATCACGCATTCTTGGACAGGCTCTATTGATGTTAAGAACGAGCTAAATCGCGACAGAGAAGCTACTGAACGGAAGATGCTTAGGACCATGCGAGCCTACGTCGAGGCGTGGCACGAATCGGATAAACTCGTGTTCGATAAGTCTAGAGGCTGGTCTAACAATATTCTAATGCTTAACAAGCTATTTCCCAGAGCCAAAGCTCTGGTGATGGTTAGGGACTTGCGAAATGTGTTCGCTAGTATCGAAAAACAACATCGTAAATTTCCTTTATTGGATGATGCCCAAGATCTGAGGAGCAAGACGCTGTATACGCGAGCGGATTTGATGTTCGGTCCTGAAGGTGTCGTAGGTGGCCCTATAATAGGCATCGAAGATATTATTCGACGGAAGCACAAAAATATTCTATTCATCAGATTCGAGGATTTCGTGAAAAATCCTTCGGGCTATATGAACAGTATCTACAAGTTCTTGGGAAAGGATTTGTTTGAGCATGATTTCGATAATATTAAAAACACAGCTACCGATCCCGATGGTTTCTATCTACACAAATATCCTCACGAAGGCAGCGGGAAGGTTGAGTCGTCCGATCCTGAGGAATGGAAGAGCTTTGTGTCTGACGATCTAGCTAAGACCATCATGGAACGGTTCGCTGATTTTAACCGGCATTTTGAGTATAGTTAAGCTCCATACCAGTGAAATTAGAGCTTTGCGAGCTAGAGTGATTTTTTATTTATAGGATTATCTCTGTGATATCGCAGCGAAATTCGATTAGGGGGGATAGAAATGGACGTTCGTGACCTAAAATGGGACGCAAGACCCGCCGGGAACACCTTGATCCAGCAGATCGAGGCTCTGGCCGCACGCCTAAACGTTCCAGCAGGAAAACGTAAGGATATCCGCTGGTTAGCGGAGAATCTGCGTTCTCTGGCTCAGAAGGACGATGCGGGATGCTGCTGCGACCAAAAAGTCCTACTGAATTACGTGCAGACTGCACTCCTTCAGGGTATCGACAACTTGAGTGGATAATTATCTCTTAGGTGGAGTCGAGTATGCTTGAAGAACAGCTCAATTGGACGGTTCAAGCCGCCCCCGACCGTATGATGAGGCGTCTTCGAAAGGGACGCTATGAGGGCACTTGCAAAAACGGCAAGCGCGTTCGCATCGACGCCGTGGATAGCGGGTGGGAGCTGTACATGGGGCAAAAATACCTAGGTTCGTGGCCGTTGAAGAGGACAGCCTTG
>SDBU01001833.1_pt1 | contig 29319 bp, 57 predicted proteins | sample 2277071 | NCBI WGS metagenome assembly SDBU01 (sample SAMN10397929, study PRJNA504765) | marine sediment metagenome | isolation source: marine sediment core GS08_GC12, 126 cmbsf | place: Arctic Ocean: Gakkel Ridge, Loki's castle | collected 2008 | reverse complement strand
ACTTTTCAAACTTATTTACCGAATGCAGATTATTGGTGGGCAATAAACTGCACTGATACTCTTAATAAAGTAGGAGGAAGTGGTGATTGGAATATTAGTGTGGATGTGCCTTTTATTTTATCAATAACTGACCCTTCAACAGCTGACCCTGAATCAGTTACTGGTGGGGATAACATATCCATAATTTTTGATTATACAGTTGCTGGTGTTAATGTGACTTCAGGTCTTACTATGGAAAATATTACAATTGGAGGAATATTCTCAAATGTAATAATAAGTGAAACTACAAATATAACTGACACTTGGTATATAAGAAGTGATGATGATGGACCTGCCAATGATGGAACAGAAATAGTAACTTTTGCAGATATGCCTGATACAAATTATGCTTCCATAGGAACAGCATTAACAGTTGCTGCAGATGTAATTTATGGTGTAGAGCCATATACTGAAGGTAAATTAATTAGCAGTCAAACTTGGGAACTAAAAGATGATACTGAGGGTTTAGAAGCAGCTGCATTTATGTGGGCAGCAATAGAACTCGGACATATATCTGAGAATGATGTTCATATTGAATGTGGGTCAGAAGGGGCAGGTGGAAGCACTTGGACATTAACTTTTGATGAGAATTTTGTAAACACAAGTTATTCAATTGCTTGTAATTCTCATGAAGACCCTACTGAAGCTGTTTTGTGTCAAGTTAAAGATTCTACACCAAGAACTACTGGTGGAATAACAATGTTTACAGTAGATGATGCTGGAGGTAGTGAAGCTACACCTGGACTTGATTGGTGTGTTTTCCAGCATGGAGAATATGATATTGGTGAAGTGACAATAAAAGCAGGAACTGTATTCGCAACTGATGGGGCGTTAGCTGATAGTTTTGATACAGCTTTTGCAGATACAAATTATGTAGTTTTTGTTACAGATTCAGATAGTTATTCTGCAGATGGATGTGAATGTGAAATTGATACAAGACTTGTTGGAAGTTTTGCAGGAACTTGTGCAGATGATGGTGGAAGCACAGGTAATTGTGACCAAAACTTTGAGTGGATAGCTATAGAAAAAGGAGATTTCAATGTTTCTTTTGAAGAAATTATAATTTCTGAAGAATTTATTTACATAGAAGATTTGGGTTGGCAAGTAAATACTTCTGTGCCTACAGATAGTTTAGCTGGATTACAAGACTTATTTGTGAATGCAACTTATTTTGATGGATATGGGTATATAACAAGAGGAGATATTGAAACAAGTGCTATTCAATATGCAGGTGGGGATACTTGTTCATGTCCAAGTAGTGCAAATTGGGAAGTAGATTGTAATGATAATTGTGTAATAACTGAAGATTGTAATATTAGAGATTATGAATTAAATTTCTATAACACAGGATCATTTACAATAGAAGCAGATATTTATGTAGATAGAATTGGAACAAAACCACAAAGTTGTATGTTAGTAAATCATCCTAATGATAATAATAAATTAATTATAAAACCATAAAATGAAAAATGAAAAAGTTAATATTAACTCTAATTTTATTTTTGTTTTTAATAAACACTTCTCTAGCAATTCAAACTGATAATGATACTTTAGATGTAAGATTTGATGTTGGTTATATTACTTTTAATGAATCTAATCAAGGACAAGAAAGAGGTTATGGTTCTTGGATTTCAAATTTTTTTAGTGGGTTAAAAGCAAGACTAGGAATTTTATCCTTAGTTGATGTAATTAATCCTAATGTAACTTTAATTTCTCCTGTTAATAATTATGAGAATGGAACAAGCACAATGACTTTTGTATTTAATGTTAGTGATCCTTCAAGTATCAAAAGTTGTTCTGTTTATATCTATGAAATAGACCATTTAGCAACAAATAATTCAATAGACAAAACAATAAACAACAGCATTACAACATCATTTGTAATAACAGGTGGATGGTATTGGTGGTATGTTAATTGTACTGATGGCTATGGTAATACAGGACAAAGTGGACAAAGAAGATTTAGGGGAGCATTAGCCCCACCGACTGTTATTTATGTTGGTGTAGGATTGGGTAGTGGTGCACCAGGTACAGGTGCAGGTATGAATATATCTTATTTATGTAAGAGAGTTGGAATATTTTTAGAAGAGTATCCAAATTATACATACTTGGACGTTGAGTTTTTAAGAAATAATATTTCAAGTGAGATAGGAATCTTACCAGGAAAGAGTTTTATAAATCAGTTTGTTGATAATTATGATACTTTTTGTTTGGATATTATTGAAGAAGAACCAAAAGAAGATATAAAAACAATAACAGAAAAAATTAAAGAAAAGTTTAAAGAGGAGTATGAAGAATATAAAAAAGATTATAGGGCCCAAATTATAAGCTTAGTAATTTTTGCTGTCTTAATTGTTTTTACAGTATTAATGATTCAAAGAAAGAGGAGAATTGTAAAAGAATGGTTAAGAAAAAAAGGATTTATAAAAGATGGAAATGTACTTAAGAAACTCCCTTAGTTCTATTATCAAAAATTAAAGTACAATCAATTGTTGTTATGCAATCATTAGTTGTGTAATGATCATAATCATCTTTTGTTGTGTTCGGAACTAAAACTCTTCTTACCCGCATACCACTTGAACAATTATAATTTTTACAGAATATACAGAAAAATTCACAATCTGTTTGTTCTTCAATATTTGGTGATCTAAAGAAAAAGAACCATATTAAAGCTAAAATAATAATTGCTATAAATAATCCTAAAATTATTTTTAAATTTCTTTCACTTTTTTTATGTTGTTTAAGTATTTCTTCAAGAAATATAGGTTGTGGAGGATCTATATGTTTTGGTTTTTCTTCTTTCATCTGTACAAAACCCCTATTACAATACTTGTTATATTTTCATAATTAACTCTTTCATTTAAATCAGAATTATCTCCCTGTGCAATAACAAAGGTTGGATAAATACCACTTATCCTATGAGTTGTGATTCCATTCCCAATATCATAATTTATTATCATACCTTCTCTTAAACCATTAATATTTGTTATATTTTTTGATATTAAAATATTTCCTGTAAACATAGAAGTTTGCATAGATGTACCCATACCAAAAATTAATTCAACATTTTCAACAGATAATTTGTTATCAAGATATTCATATTCAAAATTTATATGGGGTGCTTGAATGTAGTTTTTTGTATCACTATTTATAATTTCAATATTTTTATTATTTAGATTAGATGACAAGATAAATAGAAATAAAACTATAATGATAAGTAGATAAATTTCCTGTTTTGAATTTTGTTCTTTTTTCTTTTTCATTTTATCATGTTTTGATAGAGATTAAAATAAAAATCTCCTAGTTTGTTTTTCCTGTGAAATTGACTTATGATTATTTTAATAACTTTTAAATCTTTTCCCTTAATACGAATCCTACTAAAATCAGTAGAATCTTTAAAATCTTTGAAATCCTTATCTGCTTTTGATTTTTTTATTATTGTTATTATTTTTTTCCATTTTAATTTGTTATTCCAAAAATAATGGGTATGAAAACCATGCTGTGTTTTTATTAATAAACAATTTTTTAATTTAAATTTTTTTATTAATTTTTTAGAATCTTCTTCTACTTGTTTTTGCTTAAGTCCATCATAATCTATTGCTAAGTATCCCGGCTTATTTTTTCTTGATGTTACCAATCCTAAAGCTAGTTTATTTTTCATTTTTAATTAATAGGCCGAATCCTGTATGTAAAAAGGTGAAGAAAGATTGCTCCTTCTTCAAACATTTCTAATAATTATACTAAATGAAACATACAATCCGATACATCTTGCTTGTGAGTATCATCATTATGGACTCGAGCCATGTGGCCGACCTAGTCAGCTGAGTTTTACATCAACTATGAGTTTCAGGAAAGGGACAAGAGTAAGTCCGAAAACCTGTACTACAGATTTGCTGATGATAAATAATCGAGTTCAGTGCTAACATGGACAAGATTACGTTTTGCTGACATAGTTCTTTAGCCTTAAGCTGCCACAGGGATTTGAACCCCGAACCTTTCGCTTACAGGGCGAATGCTCTACCGATTGAGCTATGACAGCATCATTTTATATTAAATTTTTTAAATAACCAATTCATTTCTCTTGGATACAAACCAAATAAAAACCATATAAATGAGTTTAAAAATATCCAAAAATAATCTTTAATTTTCATTTTTTTCTTTTACCTAATTCCCCACTATCTCTTGGAAAATCTCCTTGACTTGTATCTAATTCCCATGTGAAATAATCTAAGTCTTTTTCACTAAATTCTTCATCTTCAAAATCAGATAAGTTTTTATAAAATTCATCTTCTACTCTTGTTCTCAAACGGTTATAAATTTCTGTCCAGAATGTATTTTCATCAACTCCTGCAGGGGCACTAATTCCTAATTGAAGTTTTTTTGTTGCTTCAATACTTATTATTCTTTTAGGTTTAGCTTTACTAGGATAAAATCCCCTAACATAAGTTTCAAAATTTAATTTAACAATTGGTATTTTTTCTATTCTTCCAGTTACAAGAGTTGTTGTTTTTTCAAGCTGTCTTAAAATATTAATTCTTAATCTTAAAATTCTTTCAATCCAGTTAATTCTTTCCGGAGTAAATCTTGTAATAGATCCTTGTATTCCTGTTAAACTTCTTTCAATTTGTTCCAATAAAGAGGGTAGATTTTTACTTAAATTAATTAATTCCTGTTGTGTCCAAGTGCTTCCTTTAGGGTTAAATGCCTCCAAATCATCTATATAACGGGCTATTATAGTCTCTCTCTGGCGTTTTATCCTGTTAAATAGCTCATTATACTCTTTTGCTTTTTTAAAGCGTTTAAGGTTCTTATATCGTGTTGACCACCCTTTTATGCTTCTTTCAAGCCTCATGTAATAAATATCAAGGTCTTTGATTATTGCTTTTGTCCTGGATAATATATGCCTTGCATCGCCTATTTCTCCTATACTTCGAACAAGATTATTTTTCTCAATTGTGAAGCCATAATCCTGCCAAAAAGCTAGAAATTCATCTTTATTATCAACATTTCCTATGTTATATCCTGTTTCTACCATTTTGATTTATATAAGGTTTTGAATTATTTAATGCTTTCTTTTGATTTTTGTATATAAATATGTTCATAAGTTCTTCTTAATGCACTATGACGATTTAATGATCTATATTCTCCATAAATTCTTGAAGCCTCATCTCTTGGAAAATTTACTATTTTAGCATATTCAACTACTCTTTCCAAATCTGATTTTTCTAACATTTTAATATTTTAAAATACCAACAGCTTGTTTAAATCCTTGCTTAAAATTTTCAATTATTGTGTTTACATTTTCTTGATTTGATTCTTTAATTTGATAAAATTTTTTACCAATTATATTGTTAAATGTTTCAGAGAAAAATATTTGTTTATCTTTGTTTTCCATCTCTGATAGTGATTGTCTCATTTTATTTCCATAAACAAAACCATATGATTTTGATAACATTTCACATAGAATTAATATTTTATCTGCATCAGCAAAATCTTCACAATCAAATCTAAAGCTTTTTCTTTCATAAGATTTACCATCTTCTGCATCATTACTAAAACTTTGTAGGATTATAGAAATTTTTGGTGAATACTGAATTGTTTTATGATAATATCTTATCTCTAAGCTGTCATAATTTCCTTCTTTTGCATAACCCCCCTTAGAGGTTATTTTTCCTATTAGGTGATATGCTGGTTTTGTCATTTTGAATTTTTGTTATGTCCCAATAAAACTTTTCAAATGTTATTATAGATTGATTAGTTCTATTTAATTTATACATCTTGTTTCTTCCGTCAATTCTCGTGTGTTTTACTAATCCTAATTTTTCTAATTTCTTAATTAGAATTTTTAAGGTTGAATATCCTACTTTTGCTTTTTTAGAAATGTCTGCTATTGAATAATCAAATTCTGAAAAAACTACTAAGAAATCTAAAACTTTATGAATTGGTGAATCTCCAAAAGTTTTTATAAAAACTGATTTTCCTATTTGTTCTACCATTAGTCATCCCACCTTATTGTTTCAAGAGCATAATTATCTTTATAGATTTCTATAATTACATCATAATTAGTTGTATCTCCAGAATAATCCACAAGAACATCTGCTTTTATTTTGTAAGTAAATCTTCTTTCACCAATTTCAATATTCTTTATTTTTTCTATTGTTATTTCTTCTAATGGAAAAGTTGTATTACCTAAATTTAAAGGTATGTTGTTTTTATTGAGAATAATTATCTTGGCGATATCTTCTACGGATTTATTTTCTTTGATAATTTCCTTAATAATTTTAGTTGGATTTTCTTCTTTTTTTAATTCATCTAATATTTCTTTTAGAATTGTATTTTCTTCAATAGGTTCTTGATTTGATAGAGTATCTATTCTTTCATTTACTTTAGAAAAATTTGTGTGAGAGTTAATTGAGAAAAATATTAATGCTATAAATAAAAGTAGGGAAATTATAATTTCCCATTTAACCCTATACTTTACTTGATTTTGTACAGGTTCCTTTGGATTCATAGTTTAATGTCCTTTAGATGTTCTTTTGGAACTTCTATTATTAACATATCCTCTTTAATTTCAACAGGATATATTTTTATTGGTACCTTATCTTTTAATTTGTAAGGCACCCTTAAAGAACACGATTTTGAATGTATCTTAATCACATTTTCTTCTACTTTTGTTCTTTTAAAACCTATCAACCCTTCATCTTTATCAATTTGTATTTGTACAAATGGATAATCTTTTAAAAATTCTTTAATATCTTCACCAAAAGTAATGTTTGTTTTTGATATATTTAGTGATTTATCTGGTACTTTATTTATGCCTCTTGATTTGTTTAATATTTCAAATACCATTTTCGGCCTCCTTTATTTTAATTGATCTAATATTTCTTTTCTTTCTTTTTCAGGAAGTGCTTTTAGTTTTTCTAAAGCTTCCTGTTTTCTACCTATACTTTCTAATTTTTCTTTTTCTCTTTTCTGATCTACTTTACTTAATTGTTTTTTATTTGCTTTTGAAAATTCATTATAAATAATTGATAAATCTCCTTCCCTTTTTTTGTCTAAAGGTTTGCTGCCTTTTACGACAGTTAGATTATCTAAAATATAACTTGCCTTCATTTTTTCTGTTGAGAAGTTTTCAAATTCATCATTATCAAGAGGATAACAAACTAATCCACTTTTAGGATGGATAGAGTATAAAACACGTATTAAAGCCATTCCGGAAGCATGTAGAACACCCTCATCAACAAAATTAGGATCTATTTTGCTTTGTTTAACAATAAAATCTCCAAACTGGCCACTTACTTCTCCAAAGTCTTCAACCTTAAAATAATCTTTTAAATCATCCCATAATATAATAAGCCTGAATCCACCCCTTCCAGTGAATTTTAAAATATAAGGAATTTTATTTTTATCAAAAAAAGATTTAAGTTTTTTACATTCTTTATGAACATCACTAACATCTATTACATCATCTTCACTTCTCTTCTTTTTTGAATTTTCTAAATCAAAATTTAAATTAAAACCATAAATTAAATTATCAAAATCTTCCTTAACATTTGCTCTTTCATCATTATTGTTTGTTACTCTAATTAAAGCTGTGGACTTGAAAAAATCCCAAGCTGGGTTATCAGTATCTACAAATCTTGCTTTTAACTGGCCTAACAAATAACCAAAATTTCCTATATGATAAAAACGTGTCATAGCTTTTTCTTTACCTTTAAAATCGCAGCTGTGCCTTCTAACATCTTTTAGGATCTCCCAAGCTACAAAGTTTCTCTTTGCGACATTATCATTATAATACCACTCCTTACAAATCATCTTTAGTTCATCAGTTTCCATTTTTTTCAAAATAATAAATTTTTAATTTATCACAAATATATTTTAGTTTGTTCAGTTTTGCAAATTTGTAAAATTTTATAACATCAAACATTCTAAGTCCCTTTTGGCATCCAAATTATTCTTGATTTGTTATAACAATGAGTTGGACAAGAATTACATTGTGGTGGATAACTCATATTACAAAATACTTGACAGGGTTCTGAAACACATACTTCTTCAAATATTTTTACTTGAATATAATTACTTGGAATTACCTCTGATACTGGTGGATTCCATATTGGATTAAAATTTATATTTATTAATTCAGGAAAGTTTTCTTTAGTACATTCTAATTCTTCATATCTATTATTAATTTCTTTTCCAGTAAAACATAATTTTCCTATTTTAAGTATTCCTTTAAGATATTTATTTTCAATTAAACAATATCTCTTTTCACTATAACTATTTATAAAAGTAAAATCAATATTATTTACTTTGATTTCTAATTCTAATAATTCTTCACAAGTTAGATCATAAATTGTTTTTTTATTACAAATTGGTTCTTTTACTGCACAGGTTCTAACTTTTGGTAAGTAATCACTTGTTGTACATTTCTCACATTCTCCATCAACTAATTCAAAACCTTCAATTCCTTCATAACAAGATAAAATATACTCTGGATTATTTTTTTCACATTCATTCTTCTTACGGCAATTATATTTATAACCTGTATGTGTCATAGGCATAGAACATTCTTCTGATTCATTTAAAGGACAATCATAAAGACAAAGTCTCATTTCATTAATAGTCTTTTCTCCTCTATTGCATATATTTAAGATGTATTCAGAATTTCCTTTTTCACATTCATTTTTTTCTCTTGCTTTTATACAGATTTTTCCTTTTTCAACTTTTATTTCTTTCATTCCATATTCTTTAGAACAAACAACCCTACTTATATTATGAATTATTCTATTATCTTTAGAATCCTCAATATATTCTTCAACCATAAAACTTTCAGCACAAAATTCCTTTTCTACAATATAAAAAACACCATGACCGATTATTCCAACTCCATTTACTTTATCAACAATAAAATCTTCTCTTAAATCAATTATATCTGATTTATTTGGAACTATTTTTGTTTCATAAATGGTTTCTTCTTCATCACAAATACAATAAGGTTCATACATTGTGTCTGCGAGAATATTATTATATTCCCAAGTTTCTATTTCTCCAGAATAACTTTCTAAGTCTAATTGACAAGGACTTTTCTTTTGATATTTATTACAAAAATAACCATTTCCTTCTGGAGGGCATCTTTCATCATTATCATTACTACAGGCTAACATATCATCAAATTCAACACATTCGCAATCTTTAGGATTTTCTTGGCAATATTCTTTTTCCATACTAATTTTGAATTTGCCATAAAAAGTTTCTCCATTAAAAAAGGGAATTGTAAAAATAATAATAAATAAAATTATAACTAATATACCTAAAGTATAAATATTCCAAAAGGGTTTTTTAATATTGGTTTTTTTATTCATTTGGGAATTGCCTCCAAACACTTTTGATATATTATTGTAAGATTTTTAACATAATAACCATCTTTCCAACACATATTTGGATTTTCAACATCTATATGATGGATACCATCAAACCATATATTTAATGGGCTATTACACTCTTCTATTTTATTTTTTATGATACAACCCTGAGAAGTTTCATTTGATGGACAATCAAGATATTGAATATCACTTTTTCTAAAAATTCCATCATAAGTATAATTTGTGGCTGGATAGTGTAATCGTATTTCCCCATATAATTTTGGTTCATCTCTATAAATCCAAGGTTCTCTTTTTTTTATACATTCACATCTTGAAAAATCATTAGGATTTTTTTCACAATAAATATCTTCTTCTGTTTTTTGTTTTGCTTTTGTACATTTCATTCTTTCTGCTTCAATAGATAAAAATTCAGATTCATTTCCAAGATTAATTTCTTTATCTCCTTCAAATAAAATATATCCTTCAAGACTATTTTCTATATATCCTGTTTTTAATCCATAGAAATTAGCACATTCCTTAGAACCAGAAACTAAATATCCTCCAACAGAAGAACAATCCCAATTACCATCAAATTCATCATATTCTTCTTCACAAATACATTTAGTAAATTTTTCTTCAAATTCTTCTTTAGAATATGCCCTAATATCTTTATCTAAAATTAATTGACAAGGATTTTTCTTTTGATATTTAAGACACTTATCATAATCAAAAAAATCTCTTTTGTTTAAACATTTTATATATATAACATCATTAACTTCATCCTGATATTCTTTTGAATAAACAAATTCTTTTCTATCAACAGATTCAACATAGTCACTACAAGTTTCAACACATTCACAATCTTGTATGTTTACAGTACAATAATCAAATTTATTTATAATTCCACCAATAATGAAATTATCTCCAAAATGATTAACAATTAATGCTATAACTAATATTGAGAATATTAAAATTATTAAAGTTTCTGCAGTCATTCCATTTGTTTTATTTGTTTTTTTCACTTTTCATGACTCCTCTTTAATTATTAATCCAACATAAATTGATACAAAACCCATAAGAATTAATAAAAGTCTTACTAAAAATGGAAATTGTTGATGTGAAGGATTTATGATAAAAAGAAATCCGAGATAAAACATAAATATTTTAATTATTATAATCATAAATTGGTTTAAGAAACATCCAAATTTAGTATTTGTTTTATTTGTTTTATTCATTTTCACAGTCTTTTCCAGTATATATTATATCGTCTGTTTCTTCCCAACCTATATCACTCCAATATGTCATGTATCTTGAGTTTATAGTTCCATCATCTTCATTAGAAATGGTTCTACAATATTTGTTGAAATATATTACTTTTTTTAAATTTAAGTCAGTATAGTCCTCTCCATATTTCTCTTTTGCATATTGTTCCATCAAGGTTTCTTCTTTAAATTCATTAGGTTCATTACTATATGCTATATCTTTTTCTTTAGCACAGATAAATTCTACTTCTAAAGGCTTACTTGGATTATTGTTATAATTTTTTATACTAAATCCATCATTATCATAGAAAGATACTATTTCCCAATTTTCCTTAGCAAAATCATTACTTATTTTTATTCCTATAAGATTACATTTTTTTGTTTCTTCTTCCCAACCTCTTGATAAATAAATTTCATTACCTTGGATATAGAAGCCTCTTTCATTATTCGGATCTATTATTACTTTTTCTATATTGTAACCTTCATAGATTTTATTTTCTAATTCATCTATATAATCTATATAATAATCTCGCATATATTTCTGCCATTTTAATTCCCTATTACATTCCTTAAGATCTTCCAATTCTTTTATATCTTGATTTACAACTTTTATTAATTCTAAACTAGGATTAGCATAAAAAAATCTTTCACTATCTTTCCAACAACTTCCTGTTCCACATTGAAATTCAGTTCCCCCTACATTATCACCACAAAAAATTAAACCCTTACTATGACAGAAATACATTTGGTTTTTATAATTTAAATCAGAATCAGTATAACCTTCCCAATATCCATATACTAAACTTGCTAATATTAAAATTATAACAATAGGCACTATCCAATAAAAATGTTTATTATTCATTTTATTTTCCTCCAATAAACTTTTCTTTTTTTAAAATAAAAAACTATTTGTGTTGCTAATAAAGTTCCAATTACACCAACTTCAAGACCTACAAAATAGTCTTCTAATTTTGATATTATACTTACTATTATTAAAAATATAAAAACAATAGAGAGAAGGAATATAACAAACGAAGAATATTTTTCTCTTTTTACAACTTTTTCAAATTTATCTTCTTTCATTTTAACTCTATCCCCTTTTTGTAAGGTTTAATTTTTTGAATAATTTTGTTAGATAGTTCTTCAGTTAATCCTCTGAAATTAAAATCATATCCTTCCATACCTATACCATAACAAACATGAACACTAAAAATACCACATATTTTTTCTATTATTCCTTGATTTATATCTACACTATTAATTATTTGAAGTCTTGCTGTATCTGTTTTTTTACCGATAATTTGGTATTTTTTTATTAAAACATTTTCTTCTTCATTAATTTCATATTCAAGTGATCCAACATAAGCAGAGATACAAATTCTACTAATAACATAAATAATTCCAAAAGAAATTAATCCCCAGAACCACCAGAATCCATCAAATCCTTTATCTATTATAATTAATTTTATTAAAAATACAACAAGAATAACACCTAAAGAAATTCCTAAAGACCAAAATATATTCCATACATTTAATTGTCTTTTTAACTTATCTTTTTCTATTTTAATTTTCATTTTTCCTCCATTATAGTTTTGGCTTTTGCTAAGTGATTTTTTAATTCCCTACCCATATCTGTTAAAATTATTTCCTTGATCCTTCTAACTTTAGTAGCTTCAATAATTCCTGCTTGTTCCATACCTTTTAGAATTTTTACACAATGACTATAAGTTACATCAACTTTTTTTGCAATTAGTGAAGCATAATTATATTTGTTATCTATAATTAATAATATCAGAAGTGGTTTTTCCCTAAAAAATATATTTAAAACTTTCATGTGTTCACCCCAAGTTATATGTTTAAACAATAGTAAATAATAGATACTATTTAAATGTTACTATTGATTTGACGCTATTGGAATATCCTTAATTATGAAACAGGAGAAATCAATTTCTCGTCTATTATCTTAGATACATCATTTAAAGTTTTATCTGTAATCTCCAATGGAGGTTTTCTTGGTTCTATTTTTATTAACGTTCTGATATAACTAGCTACTGTGCTTGTGGCTACTTTATATTTCTTTCCTATACTATGAAAAGATGATCCATTTATGTAAAGATTTTTCCATTCATATTTGAATTTATCATATTTTTTATATTTCCTTAATTTCATTACTTCCCCGATTTCTTTAACATATCGTCCTCTAATGTCATTTTTATTTACTTTTCTTCTGTCTATATTTACCATTAAATCTCCACATAGAGGGACAGCTAACCTATCAAATTTGTTTTTAGGAAGTTTTAAAGTTTCATTGACCATATCCCAAGCATCTTTTCTGTGTTCAAATTTACATACTAAAGTGAAGTGCATTATTTTATTTTTGTACCGCCTGCAAGAATTTTTTTGTCCCTGGTATTTTACTATCTTAATATTCATATATGTTCTAATTCTTCTTAGTGCATAGAGTAGTGTAGCTTTTTGGCGTGGTGTAGTAATTGATTTTGATATGTATAAAACATCTTCCAATAAGAAAGGCCCAGCTTCTATTTTTTTAACAAGTTTTTTTTCTATTATTCCTATTTGATTAGATTGATTAGATTCAAGTATTTTGAATGTCATTTTTTCTTCTTTAATTCTTTATTAACTGAATCAATAAACTTTTTAGATTTACATTTTAGACAGAAACCCTTTTCTCTTGCTTTTTTCAAACATTTTCTACAATAAGTACTACCACATTTAGGGCACTTAAAAAATTTACCCATAACATGTATATCTTTCCATTCAGTTGTTTTACAAAATCTACATTCAATTACTTTCATTTTAATATTGTTTTGGTAATTTTTATTATTTATAAATCTTTCCCGAAAGTTATTTAAATAAGTTAAATATCCTAAATAACTAAAGTAATAAAAATGGGAAATATTAATATAACTCTTGAACCTTCACTTCATAAAAAATTTAAGATGAGGGCATTAAAAGAAAATAAGCATATGAAGAAACTTCTTATCAAGGTAATTGAAGAATATGTAAAAACTAAATTACCTACTAAGAAGTAATATTAAGGATAGAAAAGCTATATAAATTACACATACAAAAACTATATTAAGGATTAAAAACAAAAAACCATTAATTATAATCCCAATTTAAGGGAATACACATGGAGGTGTGTTTATGAAAACTAAAAGAGTTTTGAAAAAAATTGCTGCACTTTCTACTGGCGTAGCAATGTTAGGAGCAACTATGACTGGTGCATTAGCCTTAGATACTAGCCTAGCAGATTATCCAGCCCCATTTATAACAGATGGTGTTTTTTCTGGAGTAATGACAGTAGGAAAAAATGCAGCTGCATCCGATACAATAGGACAATCGATTCTATTAGCAGATTTACAGACGAAAGCTGTAACCCAATACAAAAAAGGTGTTTCTGTAGTTGGTGGAAAAACAGAAGAAATATCTTTGGGTGATAGTTTAAATTCTGAGTTTGGGGAAACACTTACTGATTCAGATAAGATAAGTAGTTTGCAAGATACAGTCATAAATTTCGATAGTGGTGATTATGATGTTAGTGATGTTATTGTTTTAGGTGATGGAATTACAATAGAAACTTCTTTAACTGCAAATGAAGATGAATATTTAAGTGATGTATATTTAGAAGTAGCAAAAGACAGCATTAAATATTTCTATAGTTTTGATGAAAGTATTTTGTTAAATAAGACTGACAATGAAATTCAGTTTAAGGCAAAGTTCTTGGGAAAAACATTAAGACTAATTGACATAAAATCAGACACAAAGTTTTCAGCTTATGTAGGACAAGAATATTTTATGAATTCCGGTGATTCTGTAGTTGTATCTGAAAAAACAGTTAAACTTGTAAGAGTTGGAAGTGCTGGTGCAGTTGTTGTTGATGTTGATGGTGTCCAGGAAACAATACCTTCAAGAAATACTGAAACTGTAAATGGAATTGAAATTACAAATGATGAAGTTTTCTATGATGCAAATAACCAAGCTTCAAGTGCTGCAACATTAATAGTTGGTGATGAATCTTTGGAAACCTATGGTGATGGAGATGCTTATGTTGGAGAGGATGATAATGATCCTGATTGGGTATGGAATGTAGCAAATCTAAACTCACTAACAGCAACCAATATTGAAGTTGAAGACGGAGATATAATTGAAAATGGAGTTATACTAGGAATTGAGAATGACTTTATGTGGAATGATAAGGGTGATAATCCAATAACAGTTGGTGGATGTATTGACCTTCCAGAAGATTTTGTAAGTATTTGTGTTGATTCCTTGAATGATGGAGATTATGCAACTTATGAAATTCAATTTGAAGACCATGCAGACTTAAGTGATGCTGGTGCAAGTGAAGATGAAAAGACTATCCACATAAAAACAACAGAAGACCAGGGTTTAGTTACTGTAAACAACAAAAAAACAAAAGAAATTTGGATTAGTGGTATAGATGCAAATAATGTAGGTATTTATTACAAAGATGATAGTGATGGAAAAGTTAAGCTTGTTGATATAGAGGTTACTAATGATACCTTAACAGAAATAGGAAACATTAACTTTGGAAACACAGAAGATTCAGATATTAGTTTGTTCATCGATTATAGCCCAGAATTAAATGGTAATACAGAATTAACATTTAAATCTACTTTGGAGAATGATGATATAGTAACTAGTTGGGATATGGATGGAAACAATATTGCTTCTTTAGGGAGTACATTAGATGAAGAAGAAGCTTCTGAATTGACATGGGATGGATATAGTAAAGGAAATAAGGATGAAGACCACAGAACCAGATATGGAATAATAATTAGAGATCCTAAAACACATGGTGCAAATGACGAAGTTGTTTTAGATATTCCAGATGACCAAGTTAAAGCTAATGTTGTGATAAAAGGTCAAACAAGTACTACACAAAGTGCAGATGTTGGTGGAGCAGTAATTATTAATCCAATACCAAGTTCAGCAGTTGCTTTAGCAGAAGAAATTAGTGATGCAAAAGCACAGAATGTAATTGTAGTTGGTGGCCCTGCAGTAAATCCATTAGCAACAGAAATTTTTGATGTATCAGTAGCAGACTTTACACCAAATGAAGCAATAATTAGATTAGCTGATAATGGTGCTTATGTGGCTTTATTAGTTGCTGGTTATGGTGCAGTTGATACAAGAAATGCAGCAGAAGCAATTGTAGCTGGAAAATTGGGTGAATTGAAAAAAGCAGAAGCTAGAGTTACAAGTGCTACACAAACTGTTGGAAGCTATGTTGTAGAATAAACTTTTTTCTTTCTTTTTTTTATTTTAAAATGAAATTTAAAAACCCTTGTAAAAAATGTATTAAAAGAAATAATTGTGATAAAATAAGTATTCAGAATCACTTGTGTGTAACTTATGAATTATAGAAAAACTTAAATAAATTAACCCTTTTTTTATTATTGTTCTTTGCGATAAAGAGCTAGTTCGCCTCTCCTTTTGCTAGGAGAGGTTATTGTCATTTTTTTAATTGTAATTCTATTCCACAAAATCTACATTTATGTAAGTGATCACTTCTTTTAGGAGTTAAATTAAATCTACATTCAGGAGCTTTATTTTTTCTGCAATTAGGACATTCCCATCTATCTTTAGAAACACCTGCAACTCCTGTGCTTGAAATAAATATTGCTTTCATTTTATATTATTTAAATTCTTCATCAAATTTCTTTTTCCCTTTTTCATATTCTTCTTGACTTATTCCAACAAGTTTAAGAAAAGTATCTCTCCATAAACAAGTTTTACCTTCTTTGCCTGATCTACAACAATAACTAATAGAGTTCCAGCATAATAATTTAGAAGCTTTTGAAAAGAAATCCTTATCTTTTTTTTGCCCTCTTAAACTTAAAGCAAATTCCAATTTTTCCTTAGCGTCTTTATAGCTGTCTTTAGTATTTTTTATAGCAGTTTCTATTCCTTCTTTTTCTTGAGTATTTAATTTTTTTAATAGTTTTTCAATTTGTTCCATTTTTTATTTTCTCCCTTATTTTTGTCTATAATTTTCAGGTTTAGTATTAAATTTTTTTCTTTGATAATCCCTAAAATACTTTCTGTTTTTTCTTGCCCATTCATAACTTCTTTCTAAAGATTTTTCTTTATTTCTATGTTCGTATGACCAACAACTATGGCACAATCCTTTTGCATGAATATGTCTTAATTTTTCACATCTTAAACATTTTTTTATCATTATGAATATTACCTCCTCAAGGTAGAATAATAAAGGGAATTACGGCCCTTGCCCCCTCCTACCTTAAAGAGGATTTTTGTGATAATGGTGGGGACTATGATTTTCTTTTAATTTTTTGTGTTTCATTTTTTAAGCCCATGTTTTTCTTTAAAGTGTTCTTCCATTCTTTCTTCATCACCATCACGACTGAAACCAACTTCTTGCTCACATATAGTACAAGTCATATATTTATTTTGACTTACAACTAATTCATCTACCAATTCTTTTTGAGTATATTTCATTTTTTCTTTAAGTTATTTAATTCTTTAATACTATCCATAAAATATTTTTTCTTTTTAAAATTAGTTATTAATAAACAAGATTCGGCAGGTCTGCTTCCTTTACCGTTACCCTGTTTCATAACTCTTAGCTCATTAATGTCAATTATAGGATAATCCTTAAACAAGGTTCTTATAAATTCACAATTAGAATTTGATAGAACAAAAGGTATTCCTGCAATAGTAAGTTCATCACATCTTAATTTTAATTTTAGGAAATCAACAGGTTTGTAATCATTATTATAAAGCTTGTATGGAGAAACTTTTCCATCCTTTGTTTTTGCAACAGGATAGTAAGGTGGATCAAGATAAACAAATGCTTTATTATCTATCTTTGCTAAATCCTTTATTATGCTTATTTTTTCCCCACTAACATTAATTACTTTTTGCATTTTCTATAACATCCTAAACCAATAGTTAAATAACAATTACAATCTTTTCCATGTGCAAAATCTAATTCTTGACAAGATATTTCTTTATATTTTCCAGTTAATTCTTTTCCACAAATACAACATTCTATTTTTTTCCCCTTTTCCATTTTTTATCCTTAATTTTTTTTATTTCAGCATAACAATAATTATAAGCACTACATCCTTTACAAGTTTTTCTTTTATCACAATAACTAACACTCCATTTTGGGCTGTGGGATTTACATTTTGGGCATACATAACAGCAACCCTTTTCACAGGTTAAAGTCATTTCTGTATTACAGTTCCAACAATATACTTTAGTCTTCATCAAATATATTTCCCTTTTTTTCTTTTTCTGTTATTTCACTAATTTCATCATATACATCACGATCATCAACTACACCCTTTAAAATATCAGCATCCCATTTTCCTAGTTTTTTTCCTAAACTTTCTTTTAAAATATTTCTTGGTTCTCTTAAAGCATCTTCAAATAAATCTACATCTTCTAAATGTTTAAGTATTTTTTCTTGTAATTCTTTTGTTAATACTTTATCTTTCATATCAAATCTCCATTTAAAACATTTTGAGTGATTAAGGCTTGAAAGTCAGTTCCATCTTTTTTCTCAACATATTTCATAAATTCTTCAAATACTAATTTTCCATTAGGAAGTTTTTTTGATTTAAGTCCTGGAACATTCTCCATAACCCAAGTTTTTGGTTGTAGTTCTTTTATTAATCTTCCAAAATCCCATATTAATGAATCTCTATGATCACCAACTTTTCTTTTTCCTACCCAACTAAAACCTTGACAAGGTGGCCCACCAATAACACAATCAACTTCTGTAATACCAGCGTTCATTAAAATTTCCCTACCATGTAATTTTTTAATATCACAAGAATAAACGTGTAAAGGGGATTGTTGCATATGAGGTATGTTGCTGCAGTAAGTTACATGGGCCCAATAATCCCATTCTACAGAAGCTATTACTCTAAAACCTGCTTTTATAAATCCTAGAGAGAAACCACCACACCCTGCAAATAAATCAATAACAGTAGGCCTTCCATCAGGTATTAATTCTTCCATTTCTGGATTAATGATCATTAATCTTCTTTTTCTATTTCTCCACTTAGGATCAGGATAAGCTGTAAATCTTTCTGGGAGAGGTTCGAGTCTATCCCAACCTAAAACAGGTGGCATATTTCTATCTAAGACATATTTTTTTGGTATCATTCCAAATTCAACTCCTCAAAAATTTTGTTTATAGGATAAATTTTCTTTGGAAAATATTTTTTTAAAACATCTGAAACTATTTTCTTTTCAATAAACTTTACTCCTGTCCAATCTTTATTTAATTGATAATCTTTTTTTATTCTGTTGTTTGTAGATAGGAATCGAATTAATCTTGGAAGTTCTTTATAATCAAAACTAAATAAATTATTATGTTGCAAGAATGTAAAATAACTTTCACTAAAACAAACTTCAGTTACAGCATTAAATCTTTTTATGATATCTCCTTTATCTGGCTTAGAAAAATTTCCATTTTCTACTTCAGTCATTTTAATTTCCATCCCAATATACTTTTTCTATAGGAACTCTTGAACGATTTTTACAATCTTCTCTTTTTATTACAGCATAATTTTTATTGCGTTGAGAATATTTTATAAAAATAGCAGGAATTATTCTTGTCCAATATTCAGTTCCATTAGTATGTTCATAAACAAAATAACATTTGTCCTTATAGTTAATTACTTTTGGAATATCCCCTATTGTTATAGGTTTCTTGATTCTTACTAAAGTTTTCCCCTTAGTTGTCTTGATTATTTCTTCCATTATTCTTCCCCTGGTTCTGGATTTAAACATCCAATACTATCAATAAATCTTGGATGTTCCCATTTATCTAAATGTTTTACTATTGTCTCCCCACAATTTTTACATTTCATTTTTTCAATTCTTTTAACATCTTTTCTGAATACTCTTCCAATTTCTGATTTTCTTTAGGTCTTTCTTTTTCAAGATATTTATATATTGCATGATAGCGTTTGCTATACATTGAACCATCATCATCAACCTCATAATTATTATTACCAATAGTAAAATAGCATCCAAGACCTTCAACTTTTGGAATTTTGATTCCAAGTTTTTTCAAGTCTTCTCTAAGTGTTTTTAATAATCTCCTCTCAAAAATTACATTAAAGTTTGCCATTTTCTATTTTTTCCATATTAGTTTATTTAAAGATTTATTTTGTTTTAGATATTCTTCCATATCTTCAGTAGATACTAAATGAGTACACTCCCTGCATTTCTTTTTAGGATCTGGATTATTATCACACATACTTCCAGCATTTTTTATATTTCCATTACAAATACAAAAAGGTATTTTATGAACCATATTTTGATTTACCTTCCTTATCAATACTCTCAATAAATTTAGTTATTTCAATTAGATCTAAAATATCAAATTCTATTTTATTTACAGTAGCTAAAACATATCTTTTCTTTTTCTTAGAATATTCTATTTGTCCTAGCCATTTTAAATTTGGAAATTTATTTTCTTTATCAAAAATAACATAAAAAGGATATCCTCTTCTTTTGTTCAAATTCCTTACATAACTAAGCCTTTCCATTTTCAGCCTCTTTTTTATGATAGCATGTAATACATAACCCAGATTTTAGAAACTTTTTAGTGAAGATGTCTTTAGTTCCATAAAATTCAAAACCACATTCTTTGCACTTAATATTTCCCATTATTTTACCTTCCATTTAACATACTTTTTTTATTTTTTCTCCAGGTTCGTGTTTACATGTCCCTGTGTTTTTTCCACAAATACTACATTTTTCAACACAAAATAGACCTTCTTTTTTCAATTTTAAATTAGTACCATATTCAATAACACTTGGTGACTTTGCCATAAATCCCATCATTACCTCCTGTAGGCCCAATAAGGGCTCTTATGGACTAGTTTCTTGTGGTTTCTATGTAAAACACTAGTTACATAACCCTCTTTGATTTTTAATTCCTTAGAGAGCTCTTTTGCTGTAAATCCATTCCTTTTCCTCTTTCTTACTGATTTTAAGAAATCAAGAATTCTTTGCTCTTTTGTTAATGGTTCGTATGTTTGTATATTTACAGGCATTTTTTTATCCTGGCAGAAGATAGAATCGAACTACCTTCTTGAGCTCATGGGGCTCATGTGTTGCCATTACACTATTCTGCCGTATTAACTTGCTACATAAACTTCTTTTACTCTTTTATTCATCTTCTTAATTATTGGATTTTCTACTTCTACTTCAACAGGCTCGAAGCCATCTTCAAATTCGTCAATTAAGTCCTCATTTATTCCAAATTTATTTACCATTTTTACATTTCCTTAACTCTAGCTAAAGAGTTTGGATCATTAACATCAATTCCAACAAAGATATATTTTGGAAATTCTTTTTTTAATGTTTCATATTCTTCTAAAGATATTGTGCTACTAATACCCCACTTACATAAAGGGCAGTGTATGGAATAGCTAATGAATGTTTTATCTGCACCACCAAAAAAGAATCTTACTATTTTTTTGGTTTTATGTGGATATGGAATTTTTTTATAACAAATTTCTCCAAGTTTTATTACTTTAGCAATTGAATCAATAGAGTTGATATGTTCCATATTTTTATTTGATTTACAATTTGGACATCTATAAGGAGTGTTCATATATTTTAGATTTTTATATTTCCCCCCATCCACTTCATTAGGAAAATTTCCAATTTCTGCTAATCCTTCATAACCACATTTACATTTCATAATTTCAACCCTTTAATTTTCTTCTTAATTCAGCATTAAGTTTTTGAATTGCTGTTTTTGAAAGTTCTTTCTTTTCAAGTGCCTTTTCTATTGTTTCTATATTTGCACCTTTAAGGTTTGATTTAAAATTACCATCTGATGCAGGACAATTTGTAAGCCAACTTAAAATTTCTTTATCTATCATTTCTCCTTCTCCAAATTAAAAATTACAACATCTTGAGATTTATTAAAATCAATATAAGATATTTCTAAAAATGCTGAATTATCTATTGGCATTATTTTAATGTCTTTATCTAAAGGCAAATTTAATAATTCTTCAATTAATTTTTTTACTTTCATTTTTCAATTACCTTTTCAATTTTTCCTAATAATTTTATTACTTTTTTAAATGTTTTAACTGATAATTCACTAACTAATTGTTTAGTAATTCTTGCGTTGATCCCTTTAATTTCTTTTAATTTATTCATTTTTTTATTTTAATCTTTTTTCCACATCTAACACATTTTTGTTTAGCACTTATTATACCACAGCTTTTACAATAAAAACCTTTTCCTTCAGATCCTTTAATTATATATAAATTACACATCTTAATAGTATGTAGTAACATCGGAAAACGTCAGTTATTATTTAGAAGTAAAGAATTAGTTATTTTATTCTAAAAAGTCTATCCCTTTTGAAATAACACAGGGTTTTAAGTTAGGATATTCCTCTTCAAAAATACTTTTTAAGGCACTACAACTAATACCAAAGGCATCTATTTTTCCTTGTTCATATTGAAATCTGGAAAATAACCAAGCATGTTCTTTAATATCTGCTTTCTCTTTTTTTTTAGATAACTTTTCTTGTTCAATTTCTGCTTTATTTATTGATTCATTAAAAAGTTTTATATGCCCATTAATTTCATTTTCACTAACCATTTTCTTTAATTAATAGAAGTATAGCAACTATAAAAAGTTTTTGATTAAGATTAGTTATTTTAATTTTCTAATTATGCTTTTACACATATTAATTTCACTAGCTGAAACATATTTTAGATCAAAATCTTTATTACTGAATTTTAAAACATTATTCTTTGTTATCACTTTTGTTGATGTTTTTCCACTATCTAAAGAATCAATTAATCTCTTAATAATATATTCTTTTTCTTTCTTTGTTAATTCATCTGACATTTCTTTTTAGAAGATATTAGAATATTTATACTTTTCTATCTTATTATTTTAAAACTCTTACCACAGAAGAAACACTTTGCTCTTGTTTTTCTTGTTAATTTAGTCCTGACTTCAAACTTCCTGTATTTACCACAGAAGTTACACCTTATTCTTATTATTTCTGACAACTTTATTCTTCCTTACACTAATTGTTTTAGTTTTTATTTTTTGCTTTTTCATCTTAATAATAGAAAGCATAATCGGTATATAAAAAAAGAAAAAAAATTAGGTTGTTGCTACAACCTTTACTTCACTTGAAATCTTGTCGTTTGTGTCGCTTAATGTTATTTTCTCTATTGGATTTAAACTTACCAAGAAGTTTCTTCTGCTGTTTAGATAATCTTCTAATTCTTCTTCATCTTTGCTTATAAATCCAACAACAAACAACTCGCCTAAAATAACCCATTCCCTAATTCTTCTGTCAGCAGTTCTTAAATGGTAGCAGTTATCTATTCCTGCTCTTATCAGTATTTTCTTTAATTCTATTGTCTTAAACACCTTTTCGCCCATATAAGTGTATAATTGTCGTCTTATGCTACTCATATCCCCTTTTAAGAAAATCAGTAGTTCTTCTTCCCAATTTTTGCTGTTCTCTTTAGCATACTGATAAATCTTAAATGCCTTATGCTGTGTTCTCAAGTTTAGGTTATTAAGTCCATAGAACTTGTAGTTGTCTATCAAAAATTCAGTTACTGCTTTTTCATCTTCATTTTTACAGATTTGTAGCATTATATCTTTTATCTGCTCTAATGAAAATGTTAGGGTAAGATAATCCCCCCTGCTGAATAATGCCTGTATGTCCTCTTTCAAGCCATTAAACTTTAATGAGTTAAACTCAAAAATAAATCTGCTCTTACATTCAAAAGAGGGTGGTAAATCCTTTTGATTTTTTGAGTAGTTTGCTTTTGAGATTACCCTGTTGCTGTGTGTTTCTGTCATTCCCTTAAACATATCTATGCCTTTTAATTCATTAAGCAACCTAAATAAATCTCTAAAAATAATTATTTTTCCATTATTTTCATAGATAAATCTGTAAAGATATGCTAACGAAATATCCCCACTAAACTCAATATAATCTTTGTCATATTTAAGCCCTAAATCATTTAATGTTGCTGTTGTTTGATAACTCTTTCCAAGCCCTGCTGAACTATGTAAAAAGCAACAATTCAAATATCCTTTTCCCACTAATTCAACTGACTTTCTTAATCTCTCATAATGTTTTGTTATATCAACATTATCGCACTTTATGTTGCTGTTTATTTTTTCCATTACTTTATCCATTCGTTCCTTTTCTTCTTTTAGTTTTTTCAGCAATACTTTTTTTTCTTCTTCTGAAACCTGTTTTCTGTTTGGTGTTTTCTTAACCACTTCTTTTTTTACATCTCTTTCCTGCTTTATTTTAGTCAAGATTAATAACTTGTTTTCTTCCAAAGTTTTGTTTTCGTCTATGGCTATCTTGCTTTTTATCTCTACACCATATTTCTCTTTTACTTTTTCTTTTGCTGTTTTTATCAAGTTGTTTAAGTATTGTTTATTTTCATCATTCATTTTACAAATCCCCTAAATCATCACTTAATCTTTTTTCCTGTTCTGATTTTGGTATCTCTTTTTCGCCTATTGAAATTGTGTCTATCTTGCTGATTTGAATTTGTGTTACTTCTTTGAAGAACTTTTTTTCTTTATTTTCTTCTTCCTTTCTCACAACTTCAAACTCTATATAATCATCTTCAACTTTTATAATCTTACCAATACCTATTCCATTAACAAATATCGGTGTCTTTTCCTTATGGTAGTTTCCAATTAATTCTTTAAAACCCATATTATCCACCTTTTGCTTTGTTTGTAGCAGTAGCACTTTTAGTTTTTTCAAACTTTTCTGCCCACTCACTATTTTCTTTTTGTTGTTCTTCTGTTGGTATATCACTCTTTGTTAAAATTTCTGTTTCGCCATTCTCTTGTTCCAAAGTAACCAATTTTTCTTGGTTAAGTTGTTCTTCAACTTTTTCTTTCACTTCTTCTTGAGGGACTTGAATAGTATCGTGTCCCCTAACACATTCCACATATAATGGTATTTTTTTCATTTTGATTATTATACAAGCATACTTATTGTTTTGTTATTATGCCCTCTAACTGAATTAAGCAACATCTGAATACCTATCATAGCAATTATTTTATTGCCCTTTTGGATTAAACCTTTTTCCAAATCTGCTTTTTCTTGACAAGAGTAATTTTTTAAATCTTTGAAATCAACAAATTTTATATTATCCTCTATTCTTTTTTCTTTAGCCATAGCAAAAATTCTTCTACCATTTGCTCTTAAATCAATAAATTCTTTATGGTGTTTATGACAATATTCTATAACCATTTGTCTTGTTGGCTCATTATCAACACACAGAATAATTAAATTATAGTTCTTTAATTGAATATATTTTGTTATCTTTTTTTGTAATGCCTTAATTCCAAAAACATTAAATCTTTTTGATAATACTTTTGATTTACTTTTTCCTATTTCATCTAACTTAAAATTTTGATATTTTATCTGCTTTAATTCAACCATATCATCATCTGCTATTGTTACATCTGCCCTTAATTGTTCCTGTTCTATACACTCTACTATTTCTTGAATTAAATAACTTCCAATTCCACCACAACCGATTTGTAATATTTTCATTTAAGCAACCTCTTGTAAGTTTTCCCATATCTTATCCATTTTGTCGCCACTATCCCAAATTTCTTTAGCAACTTTTTTATCTTTAGAAAGCATAATTAATCTTCTTGCTATTGTATCATTAATCCCTGCCTGTCCCTTTGCCTGTTCTTCTTCATTTAAATCAATAAGGCATAAATATTCATCTTGCTTTTTGTTTTTTGTAGTCCAAGCACTTCCCTCTTTATCTATAAAATAATACATTCCACTTAATCCTTTTACTATGTAGCCACCCCTTACTTTAATGGATTTTGTTATTTTTATTGAGTGTTCTAAAAATTCTTTACTTCTTTTTGTTGTTTCTTTTTCTAACTTTGCTTTTTCTTCCAAATATCTTTTATGCTCTTTAACACCCTCTTGAATTATAAAACCAATTTCTTTTGGGGTAATATCTTTTAAGGATTTAAATAATTGACTTATTGTTCTTTGTAAATAACCCTCATAATTACTTGTTCTTCTTATAGTTTGTTTTCCATTTATTAAACAAATAAGTGATACTATATTTTTAACAGGATATTCTTTTTTATTTATAATCAGATAATTTTTATTATCTTTTCTTCTTATAGGAAGTGATAATTTTATTTCTGTATCATCATTAAAAGGCATATTTAATTTAGGTAATTCAATATCACTTGTTTCGTCTATTATCATTTTAAATGTTATAAATCCCCTGTCTATTGCTTTCTGTAATTTTAAACATACCCTGCTTGTTTGTTGTAGATATTCATCATAAGTTTTTTGTCCGATAAAATTAATTGATTTTTTTATAACTTCTTCCAAATCCTCTTTTGTAATTCTAAAACCATTAACAGAATAACATCTATTTTTTTCTTTTTGTATAGTTATTTTAATATTATTTACCTCTATTTCTTTGTTACCTTTAAGAAAACTCATAGTTCTTGTAGAGGGATAATAATCATAATCAACTCTTATCTCAAGTAAGTATTCAATATAGTCATTAAAAATATTATTGAAATTAGGTTGCTCTAAAATAATTATATTGTGTCCCACAAGATGTTTATCCATATCAGTTCCCTTTATTGTAATTCCCTCATAAGAAAAACTATTTTTTGTAAATGTAATTCCACATCTTGTTACTTTTCCTTTTTTAAATTGTTTTTCTATATTTTTCTCTAATATTTCTTTTCCCTCTTTTTCTTCTTCTGCTCTTTGCTCTCTTAATAATGATAATTTTATTTCTCTTTTAATTTTATCATATTTATTAGCATTAAGCAATAACCAACCTTCTTCTGTTCTTTGATTATTTATTATGTATAATTCATCAGAACATACCTTTTCAAATAAATCATCATCTAACCACACTTCCCCTCTATCTTCCATATAACTAAATTCTCTATTAGGGCATACATAATTATATTGAGGATTTGTTGGCTTGAATGTTTTTATTTTGTAAATAGTTCTTTCTATATGTTGTTTTTGATTAAAACCATATCCTCTATCCCAACTTTCTTCTGTTTTTATTAAAGCAATTCTTCTATTTTTTCTTTGAAATACTTTTATTATTCTTGGGACATTAATCCTGCTGTATATATCTTTAAATTTGTATTCTTCATCAAACAACCAATAAAGTGCTTTAAGTTGTTCATCTACTTTTACAGGGCGAAGTTTTTTATTCTTTTGTCTTTCAGAATATTCACTATCTATATCATTAAATCCCTCGCCTAATTCTTTTGGATAATCATCAGAAAATCTATCACAAATCCTATCTTTAATTTCTTCTAAATTATCTGCTTTGAATTTTATATCTTTGTCTAATGCTCGGTATTGTGCGATTTGATGTAATGAATAAATCTCTTGAGGTAAATCCTCAAAAGTTATTAATGTCTTGAATAGAACTCTTGAATTTGTTTTTAATGCTATGTCGCCTTTATGCTCACGAATTATTATTTTATGATTTTCATCGTGGCTTACTGCTATAAATCTTTCTTTTCTAACATACTTAATAGATAATCCTGTTCTTTCTGTATGCTTTTGTTCTTCTTCAATATCCTTAAATTCTGTTTCACTAATTTTTAAATTGTATAGTGAGTTGAAAACCCTTAATGCGTTTATATCCATTCTAATAGAGGGTTGTCTAATAGGAAAACTTTGTAAAAAAAGAAAAGAAAAAATTATTGTGGTATTGGTTTTTCTTCTTTTAAAATTAAATCTTTTTCATCTTCAAATTTTTTAATCTGTTCTTCATAACTACCTTTTGTTTTTTCTTGATTTACTTTTAATTCTTTGCCGATATTTGTATCTTTTAATTCATCATAATTTTCTATTTCTGATATTAATTCTTCTTCATCTAAACTATATTCGTGTATGTCTAAAATTCCCCCACACTCGCCACAGAAATATCTTTTACAACTTGTTGTATTCATATTTGATAAACTTTGTATCTCGCCTAAATTTATCATAGGTTTTTCACAGCAGATAGTATTTACTTTTACTTCCTTTAATTCTTCGTTTGCTTTATTTTCCATTCTTTCCATTTGTTCCATTTTTAATTTTTACCCCACAATTACAGCATACTTCTTTTTTTGTATCGGCATAATTAACGCCTATTGTATCTAATTCTTTACAACCACCACATAAATCATATAAAGGCATTTTAAAAACTCTCTCCCATTATTTTATAAGTTTTAAAATTAAATTTCTTTTTGTTTTTCTCATAATAATTTTCTTCTTTATCCCTGTCAGTATTCCATTCCCACTCTTTTTTATTCTCGGATTTTAAATATTCTTTTCTTAAATTTGTTTGTTGCTCGTTGCTTAATTCTCTATGTTCTTTAAATATTTCAAATTCTTTAAAATCTTTAAGAGAATATTTTTTAATAGTTTCTAAATACTCTTTTTTAACTTCTTGATATTGTTCTATAAATTCTTGTAATATCCTGTCTTTGTTTCTTAATACATATAATTTAAGTGTTTCTACATCATAACTATCTTTTAATGTTATATCTATCCTAAAATGTTCTTTTTTATTTATATGAACGCCACCATAACTATAAGGAAAAGTTATAATCTTGTCGCCATAGAAAATAGTTTTACCATAAGCAATTAAAGAATATTTATTTTTTGGTTTATCATTCTCGGCTATAAATAATCTTATCTTTAGTAAATCATCATTAAATAAATAATCTAAACATTCTAAATAATCCTTATTATGCCTGTCATATTGTTCTACACTATTCTTTTTAATTTCTAAACTATATCCCCCCTCAACAAGTTCTTTATAATTATCTTGGATTTGTAGAAATTGAAAAATTCTTTTTACTTTTGTTATTGGCTTATATAATTCTTCTATTTTTTTATCCTTTATTACTTCTTCTTTATCAAATTCTTTTTCTATCTTGCTTACTTCTTTATTCCTTTCTTGCTCTAATGCTTTAATCTTTTTATCATAAACATCATATTTTATATGGGTAACTTTATTATTTTTAATTTCTTCCCTCTTTTGTAATTTATTTTTTATTACTTCTATTTCTTTATTGTTGTTTTTTGCCTGTTTAATTATTTCTAACATTTTTATTTTTACACCCCTTTAATATAAATGTCCTATTAAACCTATTGATATATTACATATAGGATAATTAATTATTGTTTTTACAAAATCATAACAATTTTTTCTGAATAAACTATATTTTTTACCCTCAAAAAGATTTACAGCATTTACTAATCTGTTCTTGAAAACTTTATAAGGTATATTAATTATTTTGTAATCCAAATTTTTTAAGATTTTTAAATTCTCTTTAGTATGATTTATTTTTATTATTTTGTTAGGATTAATAACTTCATATCTGTTGCCTTTGCTATCTAAAATAAATAAATGTCTAATCCTAAATAATTTTAAAATTCTTCTTTTTGCTATTTTGGAACATATATAAATTTTAGTCATTTTCTTTATACCAAAATGTATTTCTTATTATAAATCCTCTTGTCCTACATCTTTTAGGTATTAGCATAAGGGCTTTATTGTATTCTGAATAAGTTAATC